>Ga0070741_10003311_pt1 | contig 40343 bp, 40 predicted proteins | sample Coa_R1_4_FD_66440 | JGI IMG/M metagenome (GOLD analysis project Ga0070741, IMG submission 66440) | Surface soil microbial communities from Centralia Pennsylvania, which are recovering from an underground coalmine fire - Coalmine... | ecosystem: Environmental > Terrestrial > Soil > Unclassified ...
CCGGGACTCGCAGTTTCTTCCGTCGCCCACGCCCTCATCCTCGGCTGGGGTCTGCTCTGGTTTACGCCGAAAACGCTCGAGTCGAAACCGGTGGAATCCATGCCGGTCGACATCGTGCCGATTTCCGATATCACGCAGAACAAGGCGGGCGCGAAGACGCCGGCGAAACCGGACTCGAAGCCGCTCGTCGAAAAGCAGGCCGACCCGAAGGAACTGAAAGAGCTCGTCGAGAAAGTCTCCAAGCAGCCTGAGATCAAGCAGGCCTCCGCGCCTCCGCCGCCCTCGGAAGAGATGAAGAAAGAAGCGGCGAAGCCGGAAGAAAAGCCCGAGCCAAAGCCGGAGCCGAAGAAGGCCGAGACGCCGAAAAAGCCCGAGCCGCCGAAAAAGCCGCCGGAAAAGCCGAAGGACGAGGCGAAATCCTCGCCGACGAAAATGAAGGCGGCGCCGACCAAGCACGAGTTCGACCCGAACAAGATCGCGGCCCTCCTCGACCGGCGCACACCGCAGCGGCAGGAAATGACGAGCCTGCAGAATCCGACCCGGCCGTCGCCCGGTTACGTGAACGGCCAGGCCGCGATGCTCTCTCAAACCGAGATCGACGCGCTTCGTCGCCGTCTCGCGCAATGCTGGAACCCGCCCGCGGGCGCTGCCGACGCCGGCAAGATCAAGGTCGTGCTCCGCGTTCTGTTCCGGCGCGACGGCTCGGTCGCGGCACCCCCGGAACTCGTCGCCGGCACACCGTCCGCGCTTGGCCCCGCAATGGCAGAAAGCGCGAAACGCGCGATTTTGAGCTGCCAGCCCTTCACGATGCTGAACCCTGCGCATTACGAGCAGTGGCGCGACATGGAAATTAATTTTGACCCGAGCGAGATGCTCGGCGGCTAATCAGGAAAATTCGGTCTCATGAGGATTATTTCCGGACTCGATCGCAAGAACCATTTGTCGCGCCGCGGTTTGCTCGCGGCGGCGGGCGGCATCGCAGCGGGATCGCTCCTGCTGCCGCGAAGCGCGCGCGCCGTGCTCCGGCTCGACATCACGCAAGGCACGCCGCAACCGATCCCGATCGCGATTCCCGAATTCATGGGCGGCCAGGGCGGCGGCTCCGATGTCGGCAGGCTGCTCACTTCCGTCATCACCAACAATCTCAAGCGCTCGGGCCTGTTCCTGCCGCTCGATCCCGCCTCGTTCATCGAGCGCGTGCAGGCTTTCGACGCCGCGCCGCGGTTTCAGGATTGGCGCGTGATCAACGCGCAGGCGCTCGTCGTCGGCCGCGTTTCGCGCGAGGGCGACGGCCGCTTCCGCACCGAATTCCGGCTGTGGGACGTCTTCGCCGGCACGCAGCTTTACGGCCAGCAATATTTCACCCAGCCCGATCAGATCCGCCGCATCGGGCACATCATCTCCGACGCGATCTACGAGCGCATCACCGGCGACAAGGGCTATTTCGACACCAAAATCGTCTACGTCTCCGAGAGCGGCGCGAAGGAACGGCGCACCAAGCGGCTCGCGATCATGGATCAGGACGGCGCGAACAACCGCTACCTCACCTCGGGCGATGCGCTTGTGCTTACGCCGCGCTTCAACCCGTCGAGCCAGGAAATTACCTTCATGTCCTATGGCCGCGCCGAGCCGCAGGTGCTCCTGATGAACGTCGAGACCGGCCAGCGGGAAGTGATCGGCGAATTCCCCGGCATGACCTTCGCGCCGCGCTTTTCGCCCGAGGGCCAGCGCATCATCTTCAGCCTGCAAAAGGAAGCAAACTCCAACATTTACGTGATGGACCTGCGCTCGCGCCGCACCACGCGGCTCACGGACACGGCCGCGATCGACACGTCGCCTTCCTATTCGCCGGACGGCCGCTCGATCGTGTTCGAGTCGGACCGCGGCGGCGCCCAGCAGATTTTCGTGATGAACGCGGACGGCTCCAACCAGCGCCGCATTTCGTTTGGTCAGGGCCGTTATTCGACGCCGGTGTGGTCGCCGCGCGGCGACGTGATCGCCTTCACCAAGCAAAGTCCGGGCAGCTTCGCGATCGGCGTGATGAAGACCGACGGCTCCGGCGAGCGCATCCTCACCGAAGGCTTCCACAACGAGGGCCCGACCTGGGCGCCGAACGGCCGCGTGTTGATGTTTTTCCGCGATCCGGGCGGCAATGCCGGGCCGCAACTCTATACGATCGACCTCACCGGCTATAACGAGCAGCGGGTTCCGACGCCGGGCTACGCTTCCGACCCAGCATGGTCGCCACTTTTGTCGTGAGACGTCCGCGCGGCCCCAATATGGCCGTTTTGCCGAAGCAATGGTCGATCAATCATTCATTAACCATGCTTTCCGCTTTTCGGGTCGGGCGCGGCAAAAAGCTAAGATTTTCGGCATTCGGCCAAGGTTCCATCAAGGTAAATGAAGCATTCGATTAACCCCGGCACGGTTAGATCGCCCCGATTTCCGATGAGATGTAGAGGGAGCCACCGGCCATGGTAAATTTCATTCGGCTATTTCGGGGAACGCGTTTTGCGATGATCGCCGCGGCGATGCTGGTCGCCGCCTGCGCGAACAACCCGAACGATCCGATCGCCGCCGGCGGCTCGGCCTCGACGCCGGGCAGCGCGCAGGATTTCGTCGTCAATGTCGGCGACCGCGTGTTCTTCGACAGCGATTCCTCCGAGCTCTCCTCGCAGGCGCGTGCGACCCTCGACAAGCAGGCGCAGTGGCTCAACCAGTACAGCCGTTATAGCTTCACCATCGAGGGCCATGCCGACGAGCGCGGCACCCGCGAATACAACATCGCGCTCGGCGCCCGCCGCGCCCAGGCAACGCGCGACTATCTGGTCTCCCGCGGCGTCGCGGCGAACCGTATGCGCACGATCTCCTACGGCAAGGAACGGCCGGTCGCGGTCTGCAACGACATCTCCTGCTGGTCGCAGAACCGCCGCGCCGTGACGGTGCTGAACGCGGGCGGAGTCTAAAGTCCGCTTGCGGCTGTCGTATTTTGGACGCACTCGCAGCCGTATGCTAAGAGAGTGCTAGCGCTCGGGGGTGCGGCAAGCCGTTCCCTTTGGTTATTTCTATGACGATGAAATCCGCGATTGTTCGTTCATTCGCGTTCGCCTGTTCGCTCACGCTCGTGGCGGGAACCGCGAGCGCGCAGGGGTGGTTCGGCCAGCGGAACAACGACGAGGCGAGCGATCTCACGGTGCGCATCCAGAAGCTGGAAGCGCAGGTCCGCGAGCTCACCGGCCGGAATGAAGAGCTGCAGCACGAGAACAATGTTCTGCAACAACAATTGAATCAGGCGCGCGGCGGCCAGCCGCAGGGAAACTACGGTCAGCCGCCGATGACACGCGCCGGAAATCCTTCGGGCCCGGTGGGCGGTCCCGGCATGACGCAAGGCTCGCTCACGCAACCGCCGCTCGCCCAGCCGCCCTACGAGCCGCGCGAGCAACAGCAATACGGCGGCCCGCCGCCGGCGCAGCCGGTCTACGGGCAGCAACCCTATGATAACCGGCCGCCTTATGATGCGACGCCGTCGCAGGCGTCCGCCCGCCCAAGCGGGCGGGGTGACGCGTTCGATCCGACGCTGAATCCGAACGCGCCCGGCGCGCCGCGTCCGCTTGGCGCGCCGCTCGATATGGGCGCAGTCGCAGGCCGCGGGCCGCAGAGCAGTCCGCCGCCGGTCAACGAGCGCGCGCCGCAACAACAACAAATGGCGGTGCTGCCGCCGTCCAACAACCCGAAGGACGAATACGATCTCGCCTACGGCTACATCCTGCGCCGCGATTATGCGCTCGCGGATCAGGCTTTCCGCGTGTTTCTGCAAAGCCATCCGGACGACCGCTTGGTACCGGACGCAACCTACTGGCTCGGCGAGAGCCTGTATCAGCGCCAGCAATATAACGACGCGGCGCAGACCTTCCTTGACGTCTATAACAAATATCCGAAGAGCGCGAAGGCGCCGGATGCGCTCTTGCGACTCGGGCAATCGCTTGCCGCGACCGGCCAGCAGGAAGCGGCCTGCGCCTCGCTCGGCGCGGTGCTGAAGAAATATCCGAAGGCGTCGCCGCAGGTGAAGAGCCAGGTCACCGCGGAACAGAAGCGTGCGCGCTGCTGATTTTCGCAACGGCCCGATCGGCCGCGGCGAGCTCGACGCGCTGTTTCAGGATTTTTCCGGTTACACCCGTATTTTGCTCGCGGTTTCGGGCGGGCCGGATTCGACCGCGCTGATGTGCCTTGCAGCGCGCTGGCGGGACAAGAAAAAGAATGCGCCGGTACTGGCTGCGGCAACAGTCGATCATGGTCTGCGGAAAGAATCGAAAGCGGAAGCGGCTTCGGTCGCGAAGCTCGCGAGGAGATTGAAGATTCCACACCACATTCTTTCCTGGCGCGGCAAGAAGCCGAAAAGCGGCTTGCAGGAGGCGGCGCGAGCGGCGCGCTATGACCTTCTGGTTTCGCTTGCGCGCGAGATCAAAGCGGACGCGATCGTCACCGCGCATACGCGCGACGATCAGGCGGAAACCGTGCTGCACCGGATCGGCCGCGGCTCCGGCGTGACGGGACTCTCCGGCATCCGCCCGAAAAGCGAGCGGGAAGGAATCGCGATCCTGCGGCCGCTCTTGGGTGTTCCAAAAACGCGCTGCGAGGCGACGCTGCGCAAGGAGAAAGTCTCTTATGCGGTCGACCCGACGAACCGGGATCCCAACTATCTCCGTCCGCGCTTGCGGGCGCTCGCGCCGCTTCTCGCCAAGGAAGGCATCGACGCCGAGCGGCTCGCGCTCCTGGCCCGCCGGGTCGCCCGCGCGGAAGCCGCGATCGAAGCTGCGGTCGCAGAAGCGCTGCCGCAGGCAAGGATTCGCGCGGACGAAAACCTGATCGAAGAATATGACACGCGGGCTCTGTTTGCGCTTCCGGACGAGATCGCTCTTCGCCTGGTCGCGCGCGCGGTCAACCGCCTCGGCCATGAAGGCCCGGCGGAACTCGGCAAGCTGGAAACGCTGTATGTGGCGCTGCAGGACGCTCGCCGCAGGAATCTGCCGCTTCGGCGGACACTCGCGGGCGCGCTGGTGGAGCTTTCAGAAGCTCGTCTAAAGGTCGAACCCGCGCCCCCGCGCCGGAGGCTTAAAAAACATCCAAAGCGGCCCGGAAAACGCGGCTAAGTCGATATACCGAAAAAGCGCCATGCCAAAGCCCAGTTCCCTTGTTTCAAGGGGGTACGGAGCCTATTTTAACCAGGTACCGATATACTCGCGGCCGTTGGACCCTCGGCTTGCGGAGGCGCGAGCTCCCGAAAGGTAGGAAATGAACGCCAATTTACGCAATTTCGCCCTCTGGGTGATCATCGTTCTCCTGCTGCTTGCGCTGTTCTCGCTGTTCCAGACCCCGGGCCAGCGCTCGGCTTCCAACGACATTACCTTCTCGCAGCTTCTTGCCGAGGTCGATCAGGGCAAGGTGCGCGATGTCGTGATCCAAGGAAACGACATCACCGGCACGATGAACGACGGCAAGTCGTTCTCGACCTACGCACCGAACGATCCGTCGCTCGTGCAGCGGCTCTACGGCAAGGGCGTTTCGATTTCGGCGCGTCCGCAGGGCGACAACCTGCCGTGGTATGTGTCGCTTCTCGTCTCATGGCTGCCGTTCATCGCGCTGATCGGCGTATGGATTTTCCTCTCGCGCCAGATGCAGGGCGGCGCCGGCAAGGCGATGGGCTTCGGCAAATCGCGCGCGAAGCTGCTTACCGAAGCGCATGGCCGCGTGACGTTCGAGGATGTCGCTGGCGTCGAGGAAGCGAAGAGCGACCTTGAAGAGATCGTCGAATTCCTGCGCGACCCGCAAAAATTCCAGCGCCTTGGCGGCCGCATTCCGCGCGGCGTGCTGCTCGTCGGCCCTCCGGGCACGGGCAAGACTCTGATCGCGCGCGCGGTCGCGGGCGAAGCGAACGTTCCGTTCTTCACGATTTCCGGCTCCGACTTCGTCGAGATGTTCGTCGGCGTCGGCGCTTCGCGCGTACGCGACATGTTCGAGCAGGCGAAGAAGAACGCCCCCTGCATCATCTTCATCGACGAAATCGATGCAGTCGGCCGTCATCGCGGCGCCGGCCTCGGCGGCGGCAACGACGAGCGCGAGCAGACGCTGAACCAGTTGCTGGTCGAGATGGACGGCTTCGAGGCGAACGAGGGCATCATCCTGATCGCCGCCACCAACCGCCCGGACGTGCTCGACCCGGCGCTCCTGCGTCCCGGCCGCTTCGACCGCCAGGTCGTGGTGCCGAATCCGGACGTCATCGGCCGCGAGAAGATTCTCGCCGTGCACGTCCGCAAGGTGCCGATCGCGCCCGACGTGAACCTGAAGACGGTCGCGCGCGGCACGCCCGGTTTCTCCGGCGCCGATCTCGCGAACCTCGTCAACGAAGCCGCGCTCATGGCCGCGCGCCGCAACAAGCGCATGGTCACGCAGCACGAATTCGAGGACGCGAAGGACAAGGTGATGATGGGCGCCGAGCGCAAGTCGCTCGTCATGACCGAAGAAGAGAAGTTGCTCACCGCCTATCACGAGGGCGGCCACGCCATCGTCGCGCTGCACGTAAAGGCGACCGATCCCGTGCACAAGGCGACGATCATCCCGCGCGGCCGCGCGCTCGGCATGGTCATGCAGCTCCCCGAGCGCGACAAGCTTTCGATGAGCTACGAGCAGATGACCTCGCGGCTCGCGATCATGATGGGCGGACGCGTCGCGGAGGAACTCGTGTTCGGCAACGACAAGGTCACGTCCGGCGCCGCATCCGACATCGAGCAGGCGACGAAGCTTGCACGCATGATGGTGACGCGCTGGGGCTTGTCGCCAGAGCTCGGCACCGTCGCCTACGGCGAGAACCAGGAAGAAGTGTTCCTGGGGTATTCGGTCTCGCGTCAACAGTCGATGTCGGAAGAGACGATCAAGAAGATCGACGGCGAGATCAAGCGCTTCGTCGAGGAAGGCTATCAGTTCGCGAAGAAGGTTCTTACCGAGAACCGCGCGGAACTCGAAATCCTCGCCAAGGGCCTGATCGAGTACGAGACGCTCACCGGCGACGAGATCAAAGACTTGCTCGCGGGCAAGCCGCCTGTGCGCGACAGCGGCACGGAACCGCCCACGCCGCGCGCCTCCGCGGTGCCTCCGTCCAAGCCGCGCCCGCAGCCTGGCACCGGCGGATTGGAACCCGGGATCGCCTGAAAATCAAACGCCCGCCTTCCGGCGGGCGTTTTCGTTTGAGTCGCCTGGAAATTAACGTTTTTGTGCTCTGCTTCGCGCGGTAACGAACGAACACATTTCTTGAAGCTTTCGCCGGGCGCGGCATCGTAGTATCAAGGCCGCTCCTCACAACATGAAAGCGGCAAGGGCGTAGAGATGGCGCGCAAGCATTTCGGCACCGACGGCATTCGCGGCCGGGCGAACGGCAAGATCACGGCCGAGCTCGCGCTCAGAGTCGGCATGGCCGCAGGGCTTGTGTTCGAGCGCGGCGATCATCGTCACCAAGTCATCATCGGCAAGGACACGCGGCTCTCGGGTTATATGATCGAGAACGCGCTGGTCGCGGGTTTCACCGCGGTCGGCATGGATGTGCTTCTCACCGGCCCGCTGCCGACGCCCGCGATCGCGATGCTTACCCGCTCCATGCGCTGCGATCTTGGCGTGATGATCTCGGCTTCGCACAATCCGCACGACGACAACGGCATCAAGCTCTTCGGCCCCGACGGCTTCAAGCTTTCCGACGAGATCGAGCGCGAGATCGAGAAACTGATCGACGCCGATCAATCGAAACGCCTCGCGAGCCCCAACGATCTCGGCCGCGCGAAGCGCATCGACGGCGCGCATGACCGCTACGTCGAATTCGCGAAGCGCACGCTGCCGCGCAATCTTTCGCTCGAAGGCTTGCGCGTCGTCGTCGATTGCGCGAACGGCGCGGCTTACCGCGTCGCCCCGCAAGCGCTGTGGGAGCTTGGCGCCGAGGTTTTCCCGATCGGCGTTTCGCCCGACGGGTTCAATATCAACCGCGAGTGCGGCTCGACCTCGCCCGAGGCGCTGATGGCGAAGGTGCGCGAGATGCGTGCCGATATCGGGATCGCGCTCGACGGCGACGCCGACCGCGTGGTGATCGCCGACGAGAAGGGGCATCTCGTCGACGGCGATCAGTTGCTCGCGCTGATCGCGGAGACCTTCAAGGAGGACGGCCGGCTCGCGAAACCGGGCATTGTCGGCACGGTGATGTCAAATCTTGCGCTCGAACGGCATCTCGCCGCGCAAGGCATCGAGCTCGTCCGCACGCAAGTGGGCGATCGCTATGTGCTCGAAGCCATGATCGAGCGCGGGTTCAATGTCGGCGGCGAGCAATCGGGCCATATTATTCTCTCCGACTACGCCAACACCGGAGACGGCTTTGTCGCTGCGCTGCAGGTGCTCGCGGTCGTGCATAAAATGGGCAAGCCGGTTTCCGAAGTGTGCCATCGCTTCGAGCCGCTGCCGCAAATCCTGAAAAACGTGCGCTACAAGTCCGGCAAGCCGCTCGAAGACTCGAAAGTGAAAAACGCGATCTCGCTCGCGGAGCGGAAACTCAACGGCCAGGGCCGCCTGGTCATCCGCCCGTCGGGCACCGAGCCGGTGATCCGCGTGATGGCCGAAGGCGACGACCGCGCGCTTATCGAAACGCTGGTCGACGACGTGGTCGCGGCGCTTTCGCATGTCGCCGCATGAGTTAACGGGGCGGCGCGCCGTTTAACCCGCCGTTAAAGTCCTTTAATCCGCCTTCACCTCGATTACCGCGCGGTTAAATTTTCGTGCGGACGGCATGGGGATTCATTCCTTTGCAGGCAGGCGCGCGCAATTCCGCGACAAAATTATCAGATGAACGGTTGTGGTTAACGGTTAACCTTAAGCGGCTCTTAAGTTTTCGGTGCGAGCTTCCCTCCATCGGTCACCTTGCGCATCGCCGAACGGCACGCGCGAAAGAGGGAAGGAATTGATTATGGCGTACCTTCGGAAACTGGCGCTCGCGGGCGCGGCTGCGCTCGGCCTTGCGCCCACTTTGACAAACGCGGCGGACATGCCGATGCCGCCGATGCCGGCCCCGGTCGAATTCGGCGGCTGGTACCTGCGCGGCGATATCGGGATCACGAACCAGGCGGTGAAGAAGCTCGACAGTCCGGCGTTTACGCCCGCTGTCACCGTCCTGGAAAAAGGCTTCGACAGCTCGGGCTCGTTCGGCGTCGGTGTGGGCTATCAGTTTAACAGCTGGCTTCGTTCGGATATCACCGGCGAATATCGTTCCAAGGCGAACTTCAACGGCCTCGACTTCGTTTCGACGAACGGTCAAACCAATCAGTATCGCGGCGACAAGTCCGAGTGGTTGTTCCTCTGGAACGTCTACGCGGATCTTGGCACGTGGTACGGCATTACGCCGTTCGTCGGTGCGGGCGTCGGGTTCGATCGCCTGACGATCGGAAACTTTACCGACACCAATATCGGACTTAACGGCAACAACCCAGCACTCGGCTTCTCGACAGACAATTCCAAATGGAATTTCGCCTGGGCCTTGCACGCGGGCGCTGCCTATCACGTGACGCCGAATTTCACGATCGAGCTTTCGTATCGTTACGTGAATCTCGGCAACGGTGCGACGAAGGACCTGCTTGCTCCGGACGGCAGCAACCCGACTTTTAATCCGATCAATTTCAAGAATGTCTATTCCAACGACATTCGTCTGGGCGTGCGCTGGATGTTCGCGAGCGGCGGTTACGCGCCGTACGAGGAGCCGCTTATCCGCAAATACTGAGCGGCCAAGCATCCAAAATTTAGCGGCGCGGGGTGATTCCCGCGCCGTTTTTGTTTTTGCTTCCCTCTCCCCGTTTTTACGGGGAGAGGGTGGCGAGCGTAGCGAGCCGGGTGAGGGGCGAGGGTGCCGCATGCATCGCGCCTGCCCCTCACTCCGACCCTCTCCCCGCAAGCGGGGAGAGGGAGAAGAGCAAGCACCGGCCCTTCGGGCAGGCGACTTTCGCCGCACTTGACGCCGAACCCGACTTCCGTCATTCCCGTCCGTGGGACACCTCCCCCCAACGGGAGGCAGCTATCTGGAAGGATAGATCATGACGACGAAGCCGAATGCGCGGCCGCATACGCCGCATTTCTCCTCCGGACCTTGCGCCAAACGGCCGGGCTGGAAATTCGAAAATCTCAAAAACGCTCTTTTGGGCCGCTCGCACCGCTCGAAAGCGGGCAAGGCGCGGCTGAAACGCGCGATTGACCTTACGCGCGAAGTGCTCGGCGTGCCCGCGAATTACAAAATCGGCATCGTACCTGCCTCCGACACGGGCGCCGTGGAAATGGCGCTCTGGTCGCTCCTCGGCGCGCGGCCCGTTGACATGCTCTCCTGGGAAAGCTTCGGCGAGGGCTGGGTCACGGACGTGATCAAGCAGCTGAAGCTCAAAGACGCGCGCGTCCTCAAAGCGCCTTACGGCGAGCTGCCGGACCTGAAGCAGGTCGATTTCTCGCATGACGTCGTCTTCACCTGGAACGGCACCACCTCCGGCGTGCGCGTCCCGAATGGGGACTGGATCAAGACCGACCGCCAGGGCCTCACGATCTGCGACGCGACCTCGGCCGCGTTCGTGCAGGCGCTTCCGTTCGACAAGCTCGATGTCGCGACCTTCTCCTGGCAGAAGGCGCTCGGCGGCGAGGCGGCGCACGGCATGCTGATTTTGTCGCCGCGCGCGGTGGAGCGGCTCGAGAGCTACGTGCCCGCGTGGCCGCTGCCGAAGATTTTCCGCATGACCAAGGGCGGCAAGCTCAACGAAGGCATTTTCGAAGGCGAGACGATCAACACGCCGTCGATGCTCTGCGTCGAGGACTATATCGACGCGCTCGAATGGGCGAAGTCGCTCGGCGGACAGGCGGCGCTGATGAGCCGCGCGAACAAGAATCTCGCTGCGGTCGAGCAGTGGGTTGCGAAGACGCCGTGGGCTGAATTCCTCGCGCGCGACAAAAACACGCGCTCCAATACCTCGATCTGCATCGCGGTGGTCGATCCCGCCGTGGAAGCGCTTCAAGCCGACGCGAAGTTCAATTTCATCCGCGGCATGGCGGCGATGCTGGAAAAAGAAGAGGCGGCCTATGACGTCGCCGGCCATCGCGACGCGCCGCCGCATATCCGCGTCTGGGGCGGAGCGACGGTGGAGACCTCGGACATCGAAGCGCTCCTGCCGTGGCTGGAATGGGCGTTTGCGGAATCGAAAGCAGCGCTTTCGAAGGCGGCCTAGTCATGGCACCGAAAGTTCTGATTTCCGACGCGCTCTCGCCCGCGGCCGTTCAGATTTTCAAGGATCGCGGCATTGAGGTGGATTTCCAACCGAACCTCGGCAAGGACAAGGAAAAACTGGCCGCCGTCATCGGCGGCTATGAGGGACTCGCAATCCGCTCGGCGACGAAAGTTTCGCCGAAGATCCTCGCGAACGCGAACAAGCTGAAGGTGATCGGCCGCGCCGGCATCGGCGTCGACAACGTCGACATTCCCGCCGCGACCGCGAAGGGCATCATCGTGATGAACACGCCGTTCGGCAATTCGATCACGACCGCCGAGCATGCCATCACGCTCATGCTCGCGCTTGCCCGCCAGATCCCGCAGGCCGACGCCTCGACGCAAGCGGGGAAGTGGGAAAAGAACCGCTTCATGGGCGTCGAAATCACCGGCAAGACTCTCGGCATCGTCGGTTGCGGCAATATCGGCACGATCGTCGCCGACCGTGCGCACGGTCTGCATATGAAGGTGATCGCCTACGATCCGTTTCTTTCGCCCGACCGGGCGCTCGATCTCGGCGTGGAGAAGGTCGAATTCGACGAGCTTTTGAAACGCGCCGATTTCATCTCGTTTCACACGCCGCTCACCGAAAAGACCAAGAACATTCTCGACGCGAACGCGATCAACAAGACGAAAAAGGGCGTGCGCATCATCAACTGCGCGCGCGGCGGGCTCGTGGATGAAGCCGCGCTCAGGGTCGCGCTCGATTCGGGCCATGTCGCGGGCGCGGCCTTCGACGTGTTCTCAACTGAACCTGCGAACGAAAACCCTTTGTTCGGGCATCCGAACGTCGTTTGCACGCCGCATCTGGGCGCGGCGACCAGCGAGGCGCAAGAAAACGTCGCGCTGCAGGTCGCGGAGCAGATGTCGGACTATCTCTTGCGCGGCGCGATTTCGAACGCGGTGAACTTCCCCTCGATCACGGCGGAGGAAGCGCCGAAACTTCGGCCCTTCATTGAGCTCGCCGAAAAGCTCGGCTCGTTCGCAGGACAGCTCACCGAAACCGGGCTGAAATCCGTCCGCATCTCCTACGAGGGGGCGGTTTCGCAAATGAAGACGAGGGCGCTTACCTCTTCGGCGGTGGCCGGGCTGCTGCGGCCGATGCTGCAAGACGTCAACGTTGTCTCCGCACCGCACGTCGCGGAGCAGCGCGGCATCATGGTCGAGGAAGTCACGCGCGAGGCGGCGGGCGACTACGAAAGCCTGATCACCGTATCGGTCACGACCGACCGGCAGACGCGCTGGGTTTCCGGCACGGTGTTCGCCGATGGCCGTCCGCGGATCGTCAACATCAAGGGCATCCGCATGGATGCCGAGTTCGGTCCGTCGATGGTCTATGTGACCAATTACGACAAGCCGGGCTTCATCGGAAAATTCTCGTCGATCCTGGGCGATGCCGACATCAACATCGCAACCTTCCATGTCGGCCGCGAGGCGCCCGGCGGCAACGCTATCGCGCTGATCGAAGTCGACGGGGACGTGCCGCCTGAGGTGCTGGCGAAGGTGCAGGCACTGCCGCAGGTGCAACAGGCGAAGCCGCTGAAATTCTAAGCGGCTTCGTCATCGTCGCGATCGCGACTCCGATCAGAATCAGCGCGTAACCGGTTGCGTGATAGGGCTCCGGGCGCTCGCCGAGAAATAGAATCGCGAGCGCCGAGCCGAACAGCGGAATCAGGTGATAGAAGGGGGCCGCGCGGTTCGGCCCGATCAGCTCGACGCCGCGGTTGTAGAACAAGTAGGCAAGAAGCGACGGAAACACAACGATATAAGCGAGCGTCGCGAAGGACGCCGTGTCCCAGACCGCGTGGTAGCCCGCCGCCATCTCGACGAAAAGAAGCGGCGTCACCATCGCGGCGCCCCAGCCGATCGTGACGAGGGCGAAGCTGAAGGGATGAATCTTCGGCCGCTTGCTGAGTAGCGCGGTATAGAACGCGTACACGACCTGCGCGATGAAAAACAAAACGTCGCCGATATTGAGCTTCAGGTGATGCAGCACGTCGATGTCGCCATGCGCGATGACGACGACCGCGCCAGTGAGCGAAACGAAGACGCCGATTACCTCCCGCAGCGTCGGCTTCTCGCGATAGAGGATGAATGTGACCGCCGCGACCAGAAGCGGCCCGGTCGAGACGATCAAAAGCGCGTTGATCGCCTGCGTGTATTGCAGGGCGTAGTAGCTGATCGTGTTGTAGATGCCGATGCCGAGGAGCGTAATCAGCGTGAGAATGCCGAAGCTCGCCTTGATCGTGCTCCAGTCGCGGCGCGCATAGGGCAGCGCGAAGCCGAGAAAAAGAAGAAAGGCGCCCGTCCAGCGCACCCATGAAAGCATCACCGGCGGCACGTGCCCGGCGATGAAGCGGCCGAGCACGATGTTGCCCGCCCAGAAAAGCGAGACGAGCGTCAGGAGCAGGCGAGGGCTGTCGAACAAAAAGCCGCCGAAGCGGCCGAAGGAGGCGGGCATGGAATCTTTCGCGTGGAGCTGGAAGCTCGGTTCTAAAGGCCGCTTTCCCTTCGATCAATCACGCGGGCGCATAGGTGCTATGCGAATTTTCGTCCGCCAGGGATCGAGGAGCGTAAAATCGTCACTATCGCCGGCGGTTCGAACGCCGGCGGCTTCGATCCGCTTTTTCGCCTCAATGATTTCAGCGGGCGGCAACTCAAGCGCGAATTCGACAAGCCCGGCCATATTCGGCGGCGGGGGCGGGGCGTTCCGGCTGTCCCAGATATTGGTTGCAACGTGGTGATGATAACCGCCCGCGGCAACGAACAGCGCGCCAGGCATGGTTGCCGTTTTCGCGAAGCCGAGAACGCTCGTATAAAATTTCTCCGCTTGCGCGAGGTCGCCGACCTGCAAATGCACGTGGCCGATCCTTGTCCCGATCGGCACATGCTCGTCGGGCTCTTCCTTGCCGCCTTCGGCGAGAACGCCTTCGAAATCGAGCGGTTTGTTCGCCATCTGAACGAGGCCGCCCCTCCACGGCCATTCCTCGCGCGGGCGGTCGCGATAGATTTCGAGGCCGTTGCCGTCCGCATCGTAAAGATAGATCGCTTCGCTGACATTATGATCGGCGGCGGCAAGCTCGATGCCCGCATCCGCGAGCCGCGAAATGGCGCTGCCGAGCGCCGCGCGGTCGGGCAGAAGAATCGCGACATGATAGAGGCCCGTCAGTCCGCGGCGCGGGCGCGGCTCCGCGTCCGGTGCGATTTCGAGAAACAGAAATGGTGCACCGCCCGCGCCGAGGGCGATCCTGCCATTATCGCGGGCTGTGACTTTCAGTCCGATGATGTCCCGGTAGAGCGCGAGCGAGCGTTTTTCGTCCGCGACCCGCAAGGTCGCGGAACCGATGGCAGTATTGGCCGGAAACGCTGCAATCATGCCATTAGCCCTCTGCGATTTACGCCGTTCGGCGAAGACCGCCGCGCCTATCCACAGGCGAAGGAGGAACGGCGGGTATACGCTTGCTTCACTATAAGCCCTGCTTGCTGCAAATTCTTGCCACACGCGATACGTTCCGCTACGACAAATAGGCCCCGGCCGTCAGCGCCGGGTTTTTCGTGTCGGCATCTTTTATGGAGAGGCTTCGATGCCGAATGTCGTGGTCGTCGGCGCCCAGTGGGGCGATGAGGGAAAAGGCAAGATCGTTGACTGGCTGAGCGAGCAGGCGGACGTCGTGGTCCGCTTCCAGGGCGGCCATAATGCGGGGCATACTCTCGTCATCAACGGCAAGACCTACAAGCTGTCGCTGCTTCCCTCCGGCATCGTCCGGCCGGGAAAACTCTCGGTGATCGGAAACGGCGTCGTGCTCGATCCGCATGCGCTGGTCGCCGAGATCGAGAAGATCGCGGCGCAAGGCGTTACGGTCACACGGGACAATCTCAGGATCGCCGACAACTGCTCGCTCATTCTTTCGGTCCATCGTGAGCTCGATGTCGCGCGCGAGAGCGTCGCGGGCTTGAAGATCGGCACTACCGGCCGCGGCATCGGGCCGGCTTATGAAGACAAAGTGGGCCGCCGGGCGATCCGCCTGATGGACCTCGCCGAGGACGGCGCGCTCGACGACAAGATCGTGCGGCTCTTGGCGCATCACAACGCACTTCGCCGCGGACTCGGGCTCGCCGAGGTTCCGGCTGAAACCATCCGGAAGGAACTCTCCGAGGTCGCGCCGAAGGTTCTACCCTTCATGGATCGCGTGTGGGCGCTCCTTGATCGCTGCCGCCGCGACGATCACCGTATTCTGTTCGAAGGCGCGCAAGGCATCATGCTCGACGTGGACCACGGCACCTATCCCTTTGTCACCTCGTCGAACACCGTCGCCGCGAATGCCGCGACCGGAAGCGGCAGCGGACCGCGTGCGATCAATTACGTGCTCGGCATCACCAAGGCTTACACGACGCGGGTGGGCGAGGGACCGTTTCCCACCGAGCTCAAGGATGAAACCGGAAAATTGCTGGGCGAGCGCGGCAAGGAATTCGGCGTCGTCACCGGGCGCCCGCGCCGCTGCGGCTGGTTTGACGCTGCGCTCGTGCGGCAAACCGTCCTTACGTCGGGAATCGACGGAATCGCGTTCACCAAACTCGACGTGCTGGACGGCCTCGATCCGCTCAAGGTTTGCGTGGGCTACCGGCTCGACGGAAAAGAAATCGATCATATTCCAGCGAGTCAGGGAGCGCAGGCGAGGCTTGTGCCGGTTTACGAAGAAATCGAAGGCTGGAAAGAATCGACGCAAGGCGCGCGAAGCTGGGCGGATTTGCCCGCGGCCGCGATCAAGTATGTGCGCCGCGTTGAGGAATTGATTGGCTGCCCAGTCGCGCTACTATCCACCAGTCCGGAGCGGGATGACACAATTCTTGTCCACAATCCGTTCCAGACATAGCGTTCGGAAGGCCGGGTAACTGTACCGATGACCGATTATCAGCCCCTTTTGGCGCGCGCGCTTAAGGGTCTCGACCGCAATACCAGCGAGGCACGGCGGGCTGTTTACGATCGCGCGCGGCAGGCGCTCCTGAATCAGCTTCGAAGCGCCACGCCGCCGATGGCGGACGCGGATATCACGCGCGAGCGGCTCGCGCTCGAGGACGCGATCCGGAAAACCGAAACGGAAGCCGTTCTTGCCGAACCGCATACGGTGCGGCCGCCGTCGGCGGCGCGCATGCCGGGCGCACCGCGAGCACCTGTTTCTTCTCCAGTGTCCCCGGCCGCCCGGCCGTCCGCTTCTTCGCCGCGTATTCCGCTCGGGAACAATGCACAGCCGCGCATACCCACGCCTCCGCCGTACGCCCCGCAACCGCCGAAAGCGGCACCGCCGCCGCCATCCGAGTCTCGCGCGCATGCGCTCGAAGCGGACGAGGAAAAAGCCGCATCGGAGCCCGGCGATACTCCTGCGCCAGATACGCTAAGCGCTTCCGTGCCAAGCACTCCTCCGCCGGCCGCATCTGCGCCGCGCGCGCCGTTGCCTTCATCTCACCCGCTGCGCACACGCGCCACGATGCCCGGAAACGGTCCTCGGTCTCCCCGGGAACCGCATCCGGAAAATGTACCCGAGTCGCGGCCGGCTGGATTGCCGTCGCCGGAACAACTCGAAGAATTGAAGGCCGATCTCGCATCTTCGCCGTCGCCGCTCTCGCCGCCCGCGCGGCGTTTCGAGCGGCCGCGCCGTGCAGGCTACGGCGAAAGGGCGGGAGATTTCCCGCAGGCGCCACCGCCACCTCCGCCCCCGGGTATGAGGCCGCGTCCGCGTCCACCGGGTCCGGGGCGAGGCGCGCCGGCAGCCAAGGTGAAACCGCCGAAAAGCAATCTCTGGAAATTTATTCTCGCGGGTGTCGCGGTGCTCCTGATCGTGGCGGCGGGCGTGTTTGCCTTCACCCTGCGCGGGCGCTCGCCGGGTTCGAATACGGCGCAGGCTCCGGCTTCCGATTCCGATGCGGGGAAGACTTCCGAGCGCATCACGCAAAGCCAGGACGGCGGCCGGACGAGCACGCCTTCGAACCTCGATCCGGCGGTGGCGCAGCGCGCCGTTCTTTATGAGGAAAATCCCGGCGGCGGACAGCAATTCCAGAATTTCGTCGGCACTGCGGTGTGGAAGACCGAAGCCGTGAACGCGCCGGGCCGCGCGCCCGATCTCGGCTTGCGGATCGAATCCGAAATTCCGGAGCGCAAGATCAACGTTACGCTGAAAATGCGCCGGAACACCGATCCGTCCTTCCCGGCGAGCCACACGATCGAGGTGATTTTCGACGTGCCGCCGGGCGACGCCTTCGGCGGCGTCGCCGACATGCGCGGCATCCGCGCGAAGGGCGGCGAGACCGCGCAAGGCACGCCGCTCGCGGCGGAAGTGCAGAAAGTGAAAGAGGGTTACTTCCTGCTCGCGCTCCCCAAGATGCAGGAAGACGCCAACCTCTCGATGCTGCGCGATCGCGACTGGCTCGATATTCCTTTCGTTTACGCGAACGGCCGCCGCGCCGTGCTCACCTTCCAGAAGGGAACGCCGGGCGAGCGAGCGCTCCGCGAAGTCCTCAATTCATGGGGACAAGGACAGGGGCAGCAGACCGGAAGCCAGTAAGCTTCGAGCGTTACCGGGCCGGCAGGGCCGCCGGGGTTTCCGCCGCTTTGACGCGGCTCACGACGGCCTGCTGCACTTTCTCGAACGCGCGCACTTCGATCTGACGCACGCGCTCGCGCGACACGCCGAACTCTTCCGCGAGCTCTTCGAGCGTGACCGGGTTTTCCGACAGGCGGCGCGCCTCGAAGATGCGGCGTTCGCGGTCGTTCAGGACATCCAGCGCCTGACCGAGCGCGCGCTTGCGGTTCTCCAGTTCTTCAGTTTCCGCAAGCTGCGACTCCTGGTCGAGGTGCTCGTCCACGAGCCAGTCCTGCCATTCGCCGGATTCGTTCTCGCTGGCGCGAATCGGCGCGTTCAGCGACGCGTCGCCGCCGAGGCGGCGGTTCATGTCGATCACTTCCTTTTCGGTCACACCGAAGCGGTTCGCGATCGATTTCACCTGCTCGGGCCGGAGATCTCCTTCCTCGAGCGCGGAAATCTGGCTCTTCGCCTTCCTGAGGTTGAAGAACAGCCGCTTTTGCGCCGCCGTGGTGCCGAGCTTCACCAGCGACCAGGAGCGCAGGATGTACTCTTGAATCGAAGCGCGGATCCACCACATGGCATAGGTCGCGAGCCGGAAGCCTTTGTCGGGCTCGAAGCGCTTGACGGCCTGCATGAGGCCGACATTGCCTTCGGAGATGACCTCGCCGATCGGGAGGCCATAGCCGCGATAGCCCATGGCGATCTTCGCCACCAGGCGAAGATGCGAGGTGATGAGCTTGTGCGCGGCGTCGGCATCGCCATGCTCGCGCCAGCGCTTGCCGAGCATGTACTCCTCCTGCGGTTCCAGCATGGGGAACTTGCGGATCTCGGCGAGGTAGTGGGAAAGGCCGCCTTCTGCGGAGAAGACGGGTAGTCTAGTCGTCTGGGCCATTCAACCCTCCATGTTCCGACCCCCAAAAGCGGCGGGTCTGATGTTGCGGCTGCTAACAAGCCAACCGCAACTCGCTCATATATGTTCCTTTTCAGGCGGCGCAATGGCCGATTGGTCACCCCTTTGTGAGCGCGCCGATTAAATTCGCCAATGTTTTCGGGGGGTTACTTTCGAAGCGCAGTCCCTTTCCGCTCGCCGGGTGCATGAATCCGAGCAGGTATGCATGCAGCGCCTGCCGCCCAAGGACTTTGAGCGCTTCCCGGGCGGCGGGCGAAAGGCGGCTCGCGCGGGACTGGAAGCCTTTACCGTAGGTTTCATCGCCCAGCAGCGGGTGGCCAATCTTGGCGAGATGCACTCGGATCTGGTGCGTGCGGCCGGTCTCCAGCTCGCATTCGAGAAGGGAAGCGACCGGCTTGCCATCCTTGCCCTTGAAGATTTTCCGCACCTTGTAATGGGTGACCGCCCGGCGGCCGCCCGTGCGCACGCTCATTTTTACGCGCGAGCGCGGATCGCGGCCGATCGGCTTGTCGATCGTGCCTTGCAGCGGCGAGGGGACGCCCCACACCAGCGCGAGATAACGGCGCTGCAAGCCGCCGGACTTTCCGTGGTCGGCGAACTGAGCGGCGAGCGAACGGTGGGCGCGGTCGTTCTTCGCGACGACGAGGAGCCCGCTTGTCTCCTTGTCGAGACGATGCACGATGCCGGGACGCTTTTCGCCGCCGATGCCGGAGAGGCTTTTCCCGCAGTGGGCGATCAGCGCGTTGACCAGCGTGCCGGCGGCGTTGCCCGGCGCGGGATGCACGACGAGGCCTGCGGGTTTGTCGATCACGATCACGTCCTTGTCTTCATGGATAACGTCGAGCGGAATTTTTTCGGCCTTTGGCCTCGCCGCACGCAGCGGCGGCACGCGTACTTCGACGCTTTCACCCGGTTTGACCCGGTATTCGGGGTCTTTTATCGTCCCGCCGCTTGTCGTGACTTCGCCCGCGAGAATGAGCGCCTTGAGCCGCGTGCGGCTCAACTGCGGAAGTTTCTGCGCGAGGAAACGATCGAGCCGGGCGCCCTTGTCGTCCGCGTCCGCCACCGCCGTTTCGATTTTCTCATTCGCTTTAGGCATTCCATAGTCCGATGAGCCGCAAGAAAGACGAAGAGCTCACCCCCGAACAGGCGCAACTCATCGCGCGGGTGAAGAGGCTGATGGCCCTGCCGCTCCTCATCATGGCCGCCGGCTTTCTTACCGTATTCGGCGTGATTGGGTACCGGCTTTATTTCAAGACACCGCAACGCGCGAGCCCGCCGATCGAGCGGGTGATGAATCTGCCGCGCGGAGCAAAGGTGATTTCGGTCACGGTGAGCGACGGCAAGATCGCCGTGACGGTGGAGACCGGTGGCGTGACGGAAGTGCTGCTCTATGACCAGACAACCATGCAGCCGGCGGGGCGGTTTATTATCAAGACGCCGTAACCCCACCCTTAATCCCTCCCCCGCAATTGCGGGGGAGGGAGGCGAGCGTAGCGAGCGGGTGGGGAATTACTCCGCCGGCTGCACCGCGAGATCGCGCCCGCGCAGCGTCACCACGCTCAGCAGGAACGCGCCGATGGCACAGAGCGCCATGGTAACCACCATCGGCAGCGGCGTGCCGTTGAAGAAGTAGCCGACGATCGCGATCATCACGCCGCCCGTGACCATCTGCAGCGTGCCGCCGAGCGCCGACGCCATGCCGGCAATCGGCCCGTGGTCGTCGAGCGCAAGCACCATGACGGTGGGGATGACGACGCCCATCGACGCGAAGCCGAAGAACAGAAGCGCCATCAGCACCCAGAGCTTATCGGCGCCGGCGAGGGTGAGGCCGAGAAGGACGAGCAAGAACGCGGCATAGATCGTGACGGCGGCGAGCACCATGCGCGCCATGCCGTAACGCGCGCCAAGATGAGCGGCGAATTGCGAGGCGCCGATGAAGCCGATCGCGTTCATGGAGAAGGCGAAGCTGAACTCAGTCGGCGTCAGCCCGAAGTGCTCGATATAGATGAAAGACGAACTCGCCAGAAACGTGAAGAAGCTCGCCATGCCGAGGCCGCCGATGAAGGTGAGGCCGAGAAAGCGCGCGTGGCACAGGAGCTGCCCGAAGCCGCCGAGCACGTTTTTGACGCTGACCTTGATACGATCCTTTGGGAGATGCGTTTCGCGCAGAGAAAAGGCGGTGAGCAGGAAGCCGAGGATCGCGACAATGGTGACCGCCACGAACACTGCGCGCCAGCCGAAGGGCACAATGAGTGCGCTCCCGGTGAGCGGCGCAAGAATCGGCGAGACGCTCAGAACCAGCATGCAAAGCGACATCAGGCGCGTCGCTTCGACGCCGGTGTGGAGGTCGCGGATGATCGCGCGCGGGATCACCATGACGGACGCAGCGCCCACGCCCTGCACGAAGCGGAAGAAGATCAGCCATTCGATCGAAGGCGAAAGGCCGCAGCCGATCGAGCCGATGGTGAAGAGCGCAAGCCCGAAATAGAGCGGCGGCTTGCGGCCGACCATGTCGGAGACAGGGCCATAAGCGATCTGGCAGACGCCGAAGGCGATGAAGAACGACATCAGCGTCGCCTGCGTCGCCGGGACGGAGGCGTTGAGATCCGAGGCGATCGTCGGCAGCGCCGGGAGATACATATCGATCGCGAACGGTCCGACAGCGCAGAGCAAGCCGAGGATGATCGCGTTCTTCGCGAAAGTGGAGAGCATGATAATTCCGGTCTTTTGAAAGCGAGAGCGGCCGGATCGCTCCGGCCGCGGCTGGGGTTGTGCGCGGCGAAAGTGACGGCTCTATGTCACTCCGCTGCCTGGAGGTTTTTTTGCTCGGAGAGTTTTTTTAGGTCGGCGAGGCCTTGCTCAAATTGCTTGCCGACCATCTTCTCGCAATTAACGAAAACGCTCATCAATTTTCCGAGATAAGGCTGCGGCCCACTCATCGTCCAGGTGACCTCGGTCGAATTCCCCTGCGGCACGAAGCCAAATTCGATCCGGTTGTCGCACCACATCGGTTTCGTCATCTGCAGGCGCATCACGACTTTCGATGCCGGGCGGGAGTCCGTGATCGAGAGCGTGCCCGCGCAGCTTCCGTCAAAATCGACGCGAGCGCCGGTGCCGGAGGATGGATTGCCGACGCGGTTGTTCAGCTTCGGATCGCGCGCGAAGGGCGACCATTTCGGATGGTCGGCGAGATCGTTCACGAACGGAAAGATCCGCGAGGGCGGCGCGTCAATGCTCGCCGACCGGCTGATGCTGAACGTATTCGGCTTCATCGCGGCGTAAATCAGGATTGCAGCGACGATGGCGGCGACGATAAGGAGAATTGTCGTAATCATGGGCGTTCCTCGGTGATGATCATCCAGGGGATATCGAAGCGGTCGGTCAGCATGCCGAATTTTTTTGCGAAGAAGGTTTTATCGAGCTGCATGTCGACTTTGCCCCCTTCCGAGAACGCCTTGAAGATGCGCTCGGCGTCGGCAACGCTATCGACATGCAGCACGACGCGCATTCCTTGCGGCGCCTTGTAGCCGGGGGCATCGGAGCCGAGGATGAAGTGGTTTGGGCCGATCGGCAGATGCGCGTGCAGAACTTTATCGCCCCAGCCCGGCGGGTAATGTGCTTCCGCGGGCGAGCCCGCGACCTTCATTACTTCGGGTTTGGAGCCGATCGTCTTGCCGTAGAATTCAAAGGCCTCCTCGCAATTGCCGTTGAAAAAGAGATAGGGACTGCTTTTCATTACTTACTCCTTGTACGTTGGTTCAGGCGGCTTCGTAGGCGCGCCGGAGCGCCGCGATGTCGAGCTTCTTCATCTTCATCATCGCCTGCATGACGGCGGCGGCTTTTTTCGGATTCCTGTCTTTGTGCATTTCCATGAGGCCGTCCGGGACGATCTGCCAGGTCACGCCGAACTTGTCGGTGAGCCAGCCGCACGCCATGACCTCGCCGTCGGCGGTGAGCTTGTCCCAGTAGGCGTCGACTTCGGCCTGGTCCTCGCAGACGACGAACATCGAAGTCGCGGGCGTGAATTTGTAATTTGGACCGGCGTTCAGTGCGATGATTTCGTGGCCCTTGATCTCGAGTGTCAAGGCGAGCACCGCTCCCTTCGGGCCGGGCCCGGCATCGCCGTAGTACATCGTGTCGATGATCCTCGCGTCCTTGAACACGGAGGCATAGAACTTCGTCGCTTCCTCAGCGTTGCCGTCGAACCACAGACATGTGCTGAATTTTTTCACCGTTTACTCCCTTCACTGTGTTTTTCTTCAGGCGGCTTCCTTGAAGTCACCGAGCTGCGCATCGAGCGCGCGCTTGAACGCGGGCCTCGCAGTGCAGCGTTCGATGTAAGCCGCGAGGCGCTTGTCGCTCGTGACGATGTCGGTGTGCCTGAGGAACCGAAGCGTCGTCGTCATCATCAGATCGCCTGCCGTGAAGCGGTCGCCGTCGAGATAGGGCTTGTCGCCAAGCGATTTGGAAAGCGCCGAAAGCCGCCGCTCGACGAACTGTACCGCGCCGGGCCGGCGCAACTTCGCCCATTCTTCGTTCGCATAAAAGACGTCGATCAAGACGACGTTCATAATGAAAGGTTCGATCGAGTTGAGCGCAGCAATCAGCCATTGCACGGCGCGCGCGCGGGCGGCCGGATCTTTCGGAAGAAGCGCTTCGCTGCGCTCGCCGATGTGGAGCACGATGGCGCCGGACTCGAAGAGCGTGAGATTGCCTTCTTGAAAGATCGGCACCTGCCCGAAGGGCTGCAATGCGCGATAGTCGTCCTTGTCCTGGTCGCCCTGCGTAATAAGGCGGGTGCGATAAGGCAAGCCTGCCTCTTCCAGCGCCCAGCGCACGCGCAAATCGCGGACAATCCCGCGGGCGAAATCGGGAACCCATTTGAAAGCGGAAATTGTGATCATGTCGTCTACTCCCTTTACGATTCTACAGTTGGTTCAGGCGCAGCAGGATTTCGGCTGCGCGTCCGTTTCGTATTCGTCGTGGCGCTTGACCCAGTCCATGATGCCGTTCTTCTCGTTTCTGCCGAGCGGCGTCATGTCGAGCCACATAAAGGCGCCGATAGTTTCCTCGTTGCCGCGTCCGTAGGACGAATAGGTGTGGAAGATTTCACCCTTCTCGTTCTTGTAGAAGACGCTGAAGCCGGGAAGTTCTTCTTCCTTGGCGTTGTCGATGGTCGTGTAGTTGTATTCGACCTTGCCGCGCTTGAGCTCTTCCGGCGTGAACGAGACGTGATAGTCGAAATTGAAGTCGCTGCCGCCCGAAGAGACAAAATCGAACTTCCAGCCCATGCGCTTCTTGTAAGCGTCTAACTTGGCGAGAGGCGCGCGTGCGATGGCGACATATTTCACGTCATGATGTTCAAAGTGCTGTCTCGCGCCGTCGACGTGATCGGCGTTGAAGGAGCAGCCGTCGCAGCCCGCATCCCATGACGGTGCAAACATGAAGTGCTGCACAATGAGCTGGCTGCGGCCGTCGAACAGATCGGCGAGCGTCTTCTTTCCCTGCGGCGTGTCGAAAACGTAATTCTTCTCGACCTTGACCCAGGGCAGGGCGCGGCGTTCGGCGGTGAGCTTGTCGCGCAACTTCGTGTATTCCTTTTCGCGCAGAAGATGCTCCTTGCGCGCCTTCAGCCATTCCGCTCGCGATACGACTCTGTGCTGCAACTCGGCTACTCCCTGCTTACGATGGATCAGATTTTGACGATGGCTTTGAAGCCGCCATAGATCATGCGTTTCATGTCGAAGGGTACGTCGTTCTTGTTGTTCATCATCCTGGCGAGGCGAGGATCCTTCATCACTTTGGCGTTGATGCGGTCGCGCTCCGCGCGGGAGCGGTAGATGATGAAGGAAAAAACGACAGTTTCGCTGGGTTTCAGCTTCACGCTGCGCGGGAAAGACGTTCGTTTTCCAAACGAAACATCGTCGGCGGCGCATTCGTAGAAGGCGGTGGCGCCGAACTCGCGCCAGATCTTGCCGGCCTTTGCCGCCATGCGCTTGTAGGCGGAGAGCTTTTTCTTGGGCACGGGGACCACGAAGCCATCGACGTAACTCATTGGATTTCCTCCCATTGCGCGGGTTCCCGCGCTCTTGACAATTACGTTGATATCAACATAATTAAGGCATGTCAATTCCCCCGGACGATTTTTTTAATTTTACCCTGCATGTGCGCGACAACTGTCTCTGTCTGCATGTGCAGCGGGCGGCGCGGGCGCTCGCACGCCGCTTCGACGAAGCGTTCCGATCGCTCGGGATCACGCACGGGCAATTCTCGCTCCTGAATGCGCTGAATCGGCCGCAGCCGGCGAGCATGACGAGCGTTTCAACATTGCTCGCAATGGACCGCACCACATTGACTGCGAATCTGAAAGTGCTGGAGCGGAAGGGGCTCGTGAAAATCGCGGTCGACACAGAGGACCGCCGCAGCCGGAAGCTTTCGCTTACCCCCGGGGGCAGGACGCTTTTGCAGGCCGCCGCGCCGATCTGGAAAAAGGAGCACGCGGCGATCGAGCGGATGCTGGAGAGGCCGAATGCCGATCAACTGCGAAGCGGGCTGGTGACGTTGTCCTAAGATGTTCGTCATTCCGGGGCGCACGCGTAAGCGTGCGAGCCGGAATCCAGAGGCGCTCGTATATGTATGCGGATTCCGGATAGCCTCGCTTTGCGAGGCTTCCGGAATGACTTTCTTTAGCTCTTGTTCTTCGCCAAATAGGCCTCGAGCTGGTCGAAGGTTCCGCTGTAACCCTGATTCATCGAATCGAAGAAGCCTTCGAAAGCTTCGCGTTCCTCCTTGGCCGGGTTGATGGGGGTGCTGCGCACCGTGATTTTCGTCTTTCCACCGGCATCCTCGAACGTCACGACGTTCAGGACTTCAAGCGGCCAGTTTTCGTTGAACGGCGCGCGGGTGACGCCCGCATTCTCGTCGGAAAAAGAAGTGACGAAGACGAGCCGTTCGGGCGGCACCATCTCGCGATAAACGAAGCGGCCCCACATGATCGAACCGCCCGACCACTCCATGCCGTAGTGGAAAATTCCGCCAGGGCGAAAATCTAGACTGACGATCTTGAGCTTGCAGCCCTTCGGTCCCCACCAGTGCGCCAGACGCTCGGCCTCGCTGTAGGCTTTCCATACCAATTCGCGCGGCGCGTCGAAGGTGCGGGTAATGACAAAGTCTTTGGCTTGTCCGGTCACTGCGTACTCCTTGTTTCGGTTGCTGGGGTGCTGAGAATTATTTTTTTCGCGCGCGCATTTTCTCGTTCGGCTTCTTGCCTTGCAGACCGCGCAGATACTCGCCGAGCCGGTCGAACCGTTGCTCCCAGAGCGCGCGGTAATGCTCGAGCCACTCGTCGACATTTTTGAGGGCGGCGGGTTCCAGCTTGCACGGGCGCCATTGCGCGTCGCGCCCGCGCGTGATCAGCCCGGCGTTTTCCAGCACCTTGAGATGCTTGGAGACGGCGGGGCCGCTCATGTCAAAGGGCTTGGCGAGTTCGGTTACCGTTGCTTCGCCGCGGGCGAGGCGGGCGAGGATCGCGCGCCGGGTCGGATCGGCAAGCGCGGAGAAGGTGAGGCTGAGCCTGTCGGACGGCATTCTATCTAACCTATAGGTTATATAACTCATCGGTTTAATACAGCGGGCGGCTGCATTCGTCAAATGCCTGTGGATGAAAACGCGGGCCCGGAAAGCAGCGGTTTTGCGAGGGAAACAATTCTGGGAGATAAATCACTGTAAAATTTTGTTATTCATTATAATTAATCACTTTTATTTGTTGAATTAATCGATTTAAATGATTAGCGTGAGTTCCGCTTTCAAAACGAAGGGGTTTGTCATGGCGACGGCAACAAATTCATTCGAACGGACGCGCGAGGGACGCGTCGTTCTGAACGAGGACTGGCTCTCGCTCGCGATCGGGCTGTTCATTTTCGCGATTGCGATCGCCGGTCTCTCCGGCATCGATTTTCTCGGCTGGGCGGTGAGCACGTCAGTGTGGAAGGATTTCTCCACCGCACTCAATCCGGTCTCCAAAGTCTACGCATCGCTCGGCGGTTTCGGCGCGCTGATCGCGACCTATGTCGCGCTTCTCGTCGTGCTTTCGATCGGCGTGTCGTTCCTGCAAGCCGACGTAAAGCGTTTCGCGCTCGCCTTCACCGGCGTGTTCGCGATCGCCTATGCGTGCTGGATCGTCGGCAACAACGCGCATCTCGCGGCGGTGACGCCCGCCGACCTGCAGAAATTCGGCATCGGCTGGTCGCTCAAGCTTACCAATGAGGGCGGCTTCGTCGTCGCGCTCATCGTCGGCCTGGTGATCGCGAATTTCTTTCCGCGCGTCGCCGAATGGCTCAACGAAGCGGTCCGGCCCGAGCTCTACATCAAGATCGCGATCGTGATTCTCGGCGGCTTCCTCGCGCTTACCTTTGCGTCGAAGCTCAGCCTCGCGGGTTCGCTCCTGTTCCGCGGGCTCGCCGCGATCGCGGAAGCCTATCTCATCTACTGGGCGGTGGTGTATTTCATCGCGCGCAAATATTTCGGCTTCAACCGCGAATGGGCGGCGCCGCTCGCATCGGGCATTTCCATCTGCGGCGTGTCGGCGGCGATCGCGACGGGCGCCGCCATCCGCTCGCGCCCGGCGATTCCGATTCTCGTCTCCTCGCTGGTCGTGATCTTCGCGGTGGTGGAGGTTCTGATCCTGCCGTGGATCGCGAACAATTTTCTCGCGCACGAGCCGCTCGTGGCGGGCGCCTGGATGGGTCTCGCGGTAAAAACCGACGGCGCGGCGGTTGCGGCAGGCGGCATCACCGAGGCGCTGATCCTCGCGCAGAACGCATCGCAAGGCGTACGCTATCAGCCGGGCTGGATCCTCGGCACCACGGCGGCGGTGAAGGTGTTTATCGATATCTTCATCGGCGTGTGGGCGTTCCTGCTCGCCTATATCTGGACGAACTACATCACCGTCACGGGCGAAAAGGCGCGGGCGGCGGAGATCTGGCACCGCTTCCCGAAATTCATCATCGGCTTCGTGCTGACCTTCCTGATCGGGCTCTATTTCGCGCTCGGGACGTCGGCCGCGACGCTGCAGAAGGTGACGCCGCTGGTCGGCGAAGCGAACAACTTCCGCGTGATCTTCTTCGTGCTCACCTTCTTCTCGATCGGCGTGCTCTCGAACTTCCGCAAGCTCTGGCAGGAAGGCTTCGGCAAGCTCGCCGTGGTCTATTTCGTGAGCCTATTCGGCTTCGTGATCTGGGTGGGTCTGTTGATCTCGTGGCTGTTCTTCAGCGGCGTGAAGCCGCCGCTCGCAAGCTAAGGGAGGCAAACATGGCGAAAACCGAAATCCAAAGGGAACTGGAGAAGGCGCAGGCCGAGCCGCTACTCCCGATCGAAAAGACGCTGATTGTCTGGAGCCTGGGGATCGGAATCACGCTCCTCGTGATCCTTGCGCTCTTCAACAAATATTTCCCCATTTGAAAGTTTCCCGGGCGCGTCTTCGGACGCGCCCGGTGATCCCCCGGTGGCGTTCTCTCCCCTGACCGGCAACTCGCGCCGGCCGAAAGGCTGGCGCTTTTTTTCGTGACACGGGCCGCCCTTGATCGCGGACGGCCTTCGGCTTAAGGCTTTTCCCGCGCGGATGCGCTTGCTCCCTTCGTCTAGCGGTCCAGGACGTCGCCCTCTCACGGCGAAAACACGGGTTCGAGTCCCGTAGGGAGCGCCAACATCACACCAACGCCTTGATCTTTTTACAGGTCCTGCGGTCACAGCGATTTACGTCGGCCCGTTGCTACATGCACGCGCTACATGCGGGGCCGGACATTTTGGGGTTCATGACTTACATCATCCGCCGCGGCGCGACGTGGCACTTCCGCTTCCGATTACCGGACGACCTTCGGGGACAACAGGTTCCAGAGCATTGGCCGCAGAACCTCGACCGTCTCGTCAATCCGAAGCAGCGCAAGTTTAAGCACGAGATCACGGAGAGCCTCCGAACCTTCGAGAACTCGGTGGCACGGGCGAGGGTGGGCGTGCTCATCAGCGACACCGAATTGTTAGTCAGAGAAGCACGCCGGTTCCTGTCGGAAGGCCCGCCACGAACGATACCCGACGATGTCATCGCGTACCTCGCCGAACGCAGGGTACGGGAAGTGCTCTCGGCGGACGATGCGTTTCGTGCAAAGGGCATTGGGCTCAATCTTGAGGGCTTGAGGCGACCCTACCGGTTGTACATTCCTATGGATGCGCCGCTCACGCCGGTGCCGCCACTAATGGACACCGCACGCGGTATGACGGGCGATGACCTAGAGCTACTCGACTTCGCGGTCGATAAGTACAACGATCAGCTCCGGCTCGCGGTGGCGCTGCGCCAGCCTCCCGATTGGATACGGCAAGCCGTCGATGCGGCGCTTGCCGAACGCGGCATAGCCCCGCCGCAGGGTCCCGAGCGCGAGCGGATTGACTTCGAATTTCTCGGGGCGACGCAGCGTGCGTTCAAGGCACTCAAGCAGCGGAACGCTGGGGAGTTCATCCTCACGCCGCCACCTTCGCCCGATCTAGCAGAGAAACTTGGGCCAACACTTTCCGAAACCTTCGAGCGATGGAAGAACGGCACCTTGCTGCCCGGCATGAAGATGCCGCGCCAGAGCACAGCCGATGAAGCAGAGTACGCTATTCGGCGGTTCCGTGAGATGCACGGCAACCCACGCGTTGGTGCGATCACCCGAGAGCAAGCCCGCAGTTTCTGCGATGCGCTGTGGCGCTTGCCGACGCGGCTGCCGGATCAAATCGAACGTCTACCGCTGCCAGAGATCGTTCAGCACCCCGACATAGATCAATACCCCTTGCGCTCGTCGGGCACGTTCGGCAAGCACGTCGCTCTCATGCTCGCGATCATCAACAAGGGCGCGAGGGCGTTCGATCTGAAGTTCAAGGGTTCCGGCTGGACTAACCCTTTCGACGGTCTGAAGCCGGAGAATAACGACGACGAGCGCCCGCGCGTGCCGTTCACACCGGAGGAGCTGCGCACCATTTTTAACTCTCCGATCTATACGGCGGGCGAGCGCCCGATTGGCGGGCAAGGCGAGGCTGCGTTTTGGTTGCCCATTCTCGATGTGATGACCGGTGCACGGCTCTCGGAACTGGCGCAGCTCAGATCGCGTGATGTTCGTAGCGATCCCGGTTCTGGCATTGTGTTTCTCGACATCACGGACGAGAGCGGAAAGACACTGAAGACAGAAACCTCGAAGCGGCAGGTCCCCATTCACCCTGTTCTCAACAAGATTGGCTTTATGGACTACGTCAATGCGCGAAAAGTGGAGGCGCAGCCCAATGCGTTGCTATTTCCTGGCTTAGAACCGAAGGATGAGAAGAAACGGCGGTGGGCGAGCGCGTGGTCGAAGTGGTTCAACAGATGGCGCAAGGACCGCTTAAACATCGTCGGCCACGAAACTCGCAAGGACTTCCACTCGTTCCGGCACACATTCAAGGATATGTGTCGTGCAGCGGAGATTGAGGAAGAGGTTCATGACGCGCTAACCGGGCACAGCTTCAAGGGCGGCGGTAAGGGCGTGGGCCGTCGCTACGGCGCGGGCGTGCCTCTAGAGGTTCGGACCAAGGCGATCTGTAAATTAAAATCACCCGCTGTCATCGAAAGGCTCAAATGGCGCAGACCCGAACGGAGGCCAAGCGAAGGGCGGGTTGAAGAGGGGCGAACGTGAAGTGAACGAAATGAAAAGCATTGAGAAGCAGTCGAAGCCGATCCGCGAGTTGATCAACTACGCCCGCGAACGCGGCGAGCTCGCGAAAGCTAATCCGACCAGAGGCCATCTGATCGCAGCTCTCGTGACACTCGGCAGAAGCCGAAGAGCGGCAGAGCGAGAGATCGACAACGCGCGACGGCGTGTGCGACAGGCGGCCAACAAAGCCGAGGAGCGGTTGGAGTTCATCCTGCGGAACTTAACGCTGTGGGAGTGGACCAACCCCCGCAATGCCATCCGCGAGATGCGCCTTCGGGAGTTCGGCGGCTTCGAAAACGCACCCCTCACCGATATCGAGGAAGGCCTCATCCAGAAGGGTAACGTCCTCTGGATCATTGCAGTCTACCCGGCTCTGCGGGAAGCGATTTGGAAGAGGCTCTCGGTTACGAAGATCAAGTCCCAACCGCAAGAGAGCAGGGGGCTGGATCGCGGTTCGGTATGATAGCGAGCAAGAAATGCCGATAGACTTAAAAAAACGCCCGCATGGGGGACTAGCAGCCGCCTCGGAAGGACTCCTCCACGGACTCCGTAAGGCCGCTGAAGGGCATTCTAGAAGTGTAGATCGACCCTGAGAGAACCGAAGAAAATAGCCGCGCTTAGTCGCGTGACCGAATGCCTCGCGACGGGGTGTCGATATTGTGCCGAGTTGAAGATCGAATGAAAGACGACGCGAAGAACAAGCCCACTACAGCCCACCCGTTACCCACCAAGCGAACCAGAAAACCACCGCCCGAGCGACACGCATGGTTCGACCCCTGGCTCGTCGCGAAACGCGAGCCATTGCGCAATCTCGTTGGCATGACGGTCAAGATGATCGATCACTACGAGGAGCACTACAAGGTTCGCGACAGGGAGCGTCGCCCTGATGACGCTGCCAAACACCGCACGATGATCGACGTGGTGATCTCAAATTTGGCTCACACAGTGCTCGCGCCCCCGCCGACGGGTCGCATCGCGGTGAGGCTCGGAGGACAGCGGCGAGGTTTGAGTCGGTACAACAACCGTTCGCTCGGCCCGAAACCCTTCCGCCGCCTGATTTACCACCTCGATGAGCATGACTTCCTCTCCCTCAAGCTATCGACGCAGCGAGGTGAAGTGTCGTCTGTCGCTCCGAGCGAGTGGTTCACGAGGAAGATCGGGGAACTTGGTGTCTCGTTTGCGGACTTTGGACGCGATCCCGACGAGGAACTGATCGTGCTCACGCGCAATACCCGGTCCACCACGGACACGGGCGAGCGTGTCACTAAGCGCAAACCTATCGACTATAAGGACACCGAGCAGACGTGCCGCTATCGGGACGAGTTGCGACGGCTGAACTCATTTATCGCGTTGGCCGACATTACCTTTGTTGATGATGGCCTTGAGCCGCCTGTGAACATCTACGACCGCGCCATGCGTCGTCACTTTGTGATCTTGAAGGATCAGCCGGAGCGGTTCGATCAGTGCGGTCGTCTTTTCGGTGGGTTCTGGTTGCCGCTCAAGTCGGCGCGGCGAAGCGGCATCCGGATCAACGGAGAACCTGTCGCTGATCTCGACTTCGCAACGATGTTCACCCGGCTGGCTTACGCCCGCCTCGGCGCATGCCCGCCCGCTGGCGATCTCTACGCCATCGAAGGTGCGGAGGGCTACCGAAGCGGGATCAAGCTCGCCATGAACACCTTCCTGTTCGACACGAACATGCGGCGCAGCAAGTGGCCGAAGGAAATGGGCATTGGTGTCGGCACGGACGCGGAGGCTCGCAACCCGGCTTCGGCTGCTGCCAAGTTCGACCACCGGCTTCCCGCTGGCTGGACGGTTGGTCGCACCCGCAAGGCTATTCTCAAGACGCACCCGAAGCTTCGCGGGACATGGGGCCGAGGGCTCGGGCACGAACTCATGTTCGACGAGAGCCGCATCCTGTTGGCGAGCCTCACGCGGCTGATGATCGAAGGCATTGTGGCTCTCGGGATGCACGACGGGCTTCTCGTCCAGCATTCCAAGAAGGACATCGCGAAGGCGATCATGGAACAGGCCGCGCGGGAGATCGCGGGCATGGAGATCAAGGTCGAGGAGAAGGGCTGAGCAACTTACGGGTCTTGTAGGTGGAAGGAAGGGGGTGGGGGTGCTCAGACAGGTTCCTTGATTGAGTGGTCCTAGAGGTGCCCAACGACGACAGTCCTCTAATCCATCCCCTCTCAGTGACCTCGAAGTTGAAAATGAAGGAGACGTAAAGGTGACGAAGAGTTGGCAGAAGAGGTTGCGAAGGAGGGAGGAGGTGAAGCGGCGAGCGGCTGAATCTTCCACGTTCTTTAAGAATTGCCGCGTGATCGGCTGCAAGGAACCAGCGAGGGCGGCAACGCAGGACGGGCTAGATACGCGCTTCTGCCGTCGCCACGCGGACCAGTATGCACGCCACGGCTCGCCCTACAGGAAGTCGTACAAGGCAAGCGAGCTGAACCCATATCGTCGTACTGCGCTAGACTGGCTTGTCACGCACGAGCGCGACCGTCTTGTTGTCAACGCCATCCAGCGTGTCCAAGGTCTTTACGACCGAGCGGGCCCGCACATCGAAGCCTTCCGGTTGCGCGGCCTCACGCCGCGCGAGCGGGCGAACGTTGCATGGGCGCGTCTGCGGTATCGTAAGATCGATCCGCGCGTGGTCGTGGCAACATGGCTGGCGGTCGAGATGAAAACCAAAGACGACCCACAAGCGGACACCAAGAGCGAGTACAAGCGAGTCCAAGCCGCTAAGGTGATTCATCGGCTCGCATCGGGCACGCACAAACGGTGGTCCGCACAGGGCAACGGGAAAACCGTCGAGCTACACGTCTTCCCCGCCTCTCGCGGAAACGTCCTACGCTACATCGGAGAAGATCTTGAGAGGGCAGTGGAGTTGCTGGCCGAGCACGCTCTTAAGGACTTGCTAACATTCATGAACGAGCGAAAACGATGGCCGCGTGCTGCTGTTGTTCGACCACACCCTCGCAAGCTCCGTCCGCGTGCTAGTCATGACGCGCCGGAGGCATGAGACGGTGCCTCGCAGCAGTTATCGGGATAGTTGGCGCAAAATTGTTTTTGAGCGATCGCCCGATCCACGCCGTCTCGATCCCCCATAGGCGGGGTCGTTGACCCTCGCAGTCAGTGCTCTTCAGTCGCTGTCGACTGCTCGGCTTTCTTGAAAGCGCCAGCGACTAACGCAGTCAGTAATGCGCGGGCCTCGTCGAGAGTTGCTGGGACTGAGGGTGGTAGGTGCTTTCCATTTTTCCGGTGCCGGAAGGCGTTGGCAGTTCGCTTAACGCGTCTGAATTCGTCGAAATCGATCAATGCGGCGTCTCTCACCTGTTGTTCTGATCCAAACCAGTCTTCGACGCACTCAAGACCCTTGTAAATGTCGAACCAGTCTTTCCGCGAGAGATAGACGAGCGCATCAGCAAGATCGGGGTGCGCTTCACATATCGTCATCCACCGTTGCGCATCTGAGGGGGCGGGAGGTGGGGGAGGGACAGTCTCACCTCCAACAATAGCAACACCGACAGCGGCCGCACTCGCGCGGGCTTCGATGCCGCCCACGGTTACCATCATGTGCACCCGCTTGGTCCCGTTGGGTGCAAACTCGACGACACCCTCAAAGCGCACCGGCCGCGAATTATTGAGTGCGAACATCGCGCCGTTGAGTTGTTCGACTAGTGGCGTTGCCCGCTCTCGCACATCCGTAGGATCGCTCAAGCCGTCGAGTGCGGCCGACCGCAAATAAAAATCATTGCCCTGTCTCTCAACCCAAGGATCGAATGGGAGTCTGAACGCTCGCTCCCAGTCGGCGAGATCGAACGCATGACCTTGAAGATGTACTCCCCACCGCGCGTCGGGAGCGTCGACTACACTGGGAGGGCTTTGATCCATCATCTTCCCGTCGCTTCTTAATGTGGGCGTCTGCGCACTCATCTATCCGGTGTCGGGGGCCGCACGCACGGCGCGTGACGATTTCCCACAGACGAAACGAGCAATGTCCATTGAACCCTGCCTCAGGGGACATGTCTGGCAGGTGATCGCAAAGTGTCCACAAGGATCGCTATTGACTTTTGGACACTTCTGACTCAGATGTTTAGACTTTAATGGACACTCTGGAGTGAGACATGGCAGACGGACACCTTATCGGCTACGCGCGGACTTCGACCATCGACCAGCAAGCAGGGCTTGAGGCTCAGCTCCGCGACCTGAAGGCGGCGGGCTGCCGCAAACTTTTCTCTGAGCAGACATCGGCAGTCGGCAACAGAGCGCAACTCGAAGCGGCACTCGACTACTGCCGTGAGGGCGACACACTTTGCGTGACGAAGCTTGATCGGCTGGCGCGGTCGGCGCGGCATCTATCGGAGCTTGTGGACCGATTAGAAGGTAAAGGCGTCACCCTCCGCATCCTCAACTTTGGCGGCGATGCAGTGGATACACGCGGGGCCACCGGGCGACTGATGCTCAACATGTTTGCTGCTATGGCTCAGTTCGAACGCGAGATGATGCTAGAGCGACAGCGTGAGGGCATCGCGAAGGCGAAAGCAGAAGGTAAGTATAAGGGCAGGAAGCCGACCGCACGAGCGAAGTCGGAGCATGCGGTGCGCCTTTTCCGACAGGGTAAAAAAGTTGCGCACATCGCGAAGGAGTTGGGCATCGGGCGCGGGAGTGTTTACCGTGCACTTGAGACTGTCGGTGAGGGCCCGACGGCTGGAAGTTCTTAAGTGCTGGCTCACCATATGAGTGGACCAACATCGCACCTGACGAAACGTAATCAGAACCAGCGTGGTATTCTCGATCAGCTGATTGGGACAAGCGTACGTTTCAACGGATTGATAATTCCTGCGTCAAGTCTAACAACAACCCTCGGCCGATACGTCGACAATCTCGTCGTCTGGAACGAGCACGATATCTACAAAGTCTCGCTCGTAGGGTCTGCCGTCCCAGTTAAATTTTTAGAACGGTATTTTTTGCTTTGTACCAATCATCAACTACGTGGTTGCCGGTTAGAGAACGTATCGCTTTTGGGACGTGATGGCCGAGACATCATTACGTCCTCAGGCGTGCGACAGTTCGCCGACGAGAACAAGCCAACCTATCTAGACTTGGCGGCTTTTGAATTCACTGAACCGTGTCAGGCACATCCACACTTGAAGGAGAGGTTCTTCGAGCTTCGAGAAATTCCTCCTGACGCACCCAGCACAGACATCGTGTTTGCGGTCGTCGCCGGATTTCCTTGTTTGGATCAGAAGTATGAACTCGAAGAAAAGAACTACATTGGCAAGTTCAAGCGGATCGTACTTTGTCAACTCGATCCTTCCTCATACGATCCCGCGTTGATGTGCCTCCGTACAAACGAGCCACTGGGTTTTGACCCAGACGGCATGAGCGGAGGCTCAGCGTTCGTCGTTCAGGCAGTAGATGGAGAGTTCCGCGCTTATTTTGCGGGAATCGTCGTGACCGGTGGGCTGGATAGATTCCACATCATCAAGGTCGGACTGATCGAGCAGTTTTTGGCCGAGCTAGTTAACGCCGGTCGAGTAGCGAAGACAGGGGCAAGCGATGCGAACTTGGATTTTTCAAGGTAACCCTGACGAATACGACATCGACGCATATCTCTCCTCGCGTCCGGCTGAGTTCATTTGGCTAGTCACTCGGTACGCAGATGAGATCGCGGTAGGAGATCGTGTCTACCTGTGGCGCAACCAGGGCCAACAAAAAGCGGTGGCTGGGATCATCGCGGAGGCGGTCGTTACTTCGCCTCCTCGAATGCGCGATCAGGACCTCGATAGTGCGCGGTTTTGGTTCGATCAAGGACCTCGCGCCGCCGCACCGCAGGTCCGAGCTGGAATGCAGCTCGTGAAGGTTGCCACCGCTCGCGAAGTGATTCGGCGTGAGTGGTGCATGGACGATCCCATCCTGCGAGACCTCGCCAACATCCGCATGCAGGCCGGGACAAACTATCCGGTAACGCCCGACCAGGCGCAGCGTTTAGGTGCCTTATGGAGTAGGACCGGACGAGATTGGAATAGGAGCGAAGCCGTTGCAGGTCTGTGGGCTTACGCTCAGACGTTCGGTCAGCCGGTTTCACAGAAGCCGGGATCGCCGGTTGCGAAGGTCGCTCTGTTGATCGGAAGGGCGGTCAGTAGCGTCTACGCGAAGGTCATGAACTTCCGGTCCATTGATCCTCGCGCTCGGGGTGAAGGGATGGCGGGCGCGGGCAACACGGACCGGCTCGTGTGGGCTGAGTTTTTTGATCCATCCTCGTCCATGTTGCGCATGGACGCCTTGTCAGAGGAGTTTGTTCGTCTCTGGCCCGAAGCGGCAGCGGAGGTCGAGGAAGGGGCAGAAGCTAGCGCAGCGGCCGCGATGCTAGCTGACGAGGCGGATCGGCTTGAGAAACAATCGCTCGAAGAACTTATCGCGAAGTATCAGGCCCAGACTGGCCAGCGGCCAAAACGCCCAAGGAAGCGGAAGCTCCCAACGTATGACTACGACCGCAATCCGCTCGTGATCGCAATCGGACGGAAACGGGCGGGACATCGATGCGAAATTCCTTCCTGCACGCATCCAATCTTTGAGACAGTGGAAGGCCAGCCATACACAGAGGTTCATCACATCATTCCACTCTCCGAGGGCGGACCTGACACAATCGATAACGTTGCATGTCTCTGTGCTGCACATCACAGGGAGGTGCACGTCGGTGTCGCCGGATCGGAGCTTACCTCGCAACTGAAAGAGATTCGGAAAGCAGAAAGTAATGCCGCTCTCCCACCGGTGGCCTAAAGAGGCCGCGCCGTGAGCTATGCCGTTGCGCCGGAGCGCACTGAAGTGCTACATTGTCGCCACCAGCCGACGTACTGTGAGTTGCTCGATTGCTTGATTGATCAAGGTGTTGGCTGATGTGGCGCTCGTCGCTCTCTCGTCTCCCGTAGGGAGCGCCAGACGCTTAACCCGTTCCCGTCGGCTCAGACCTGCTCGAAGGACGAAGGTTTCGGGAACATCTTTTCCAGAAACGTCTTGTGAGCTTTCTCGATTTCCGCGATTTCGGCAAGCTCGCCGGGCGTGGGTTCGTTCGGCCCCAAATCGTTCAAGCACAATAGCTGGGGCGGATTGACGACCACTTCCAGCAGATTTTCGCGCCATCCCTTGCCGCGTTCGCCGACCGAGACGATGCGGAGTTCCTTTTCGGGCATAATTGCTCGTTCGTGCCGGTCGGTTTCGCTTTTCTGTTCTTCTTCGTCCAGCGCCGCGGCAGCGTTCATATAGAGCGCATGCAGCTGCATGTCGGATTCGTCGCGAAAGCGGTTCCGGCTCGTGCGCTCCATCTCTGCCGGCCATAACAAGTAAATCTTTTCGAGCAATTCGCGATCGAAGCAGGCCGGGCCATGTGTGCCCTGCATCCAGAGACGGAAGCCGAAGCGTTTGTTCAAGTTCTCCGCGACGTTGAAAAGAGTCTTTTCCCAGCAATCGCCTTTGCCGAACCCTGGTTCGATGACGGTGGGCAGCAACATGAGTCTCGGCCGCCCGTTTGCGCCGAAGAAATATTCTTTTGGCGTCGGACGAGAGAAAAAGAAGTCGTCGTTCATGAAGACGAAATAGCGCCCGAGACCCGGAATACGGTGTAACCGGCTTTCGATGGCGCTCGCGTTGAAGGTCGGAAGCGCATCAAGGTTCTCGAAGATTTCCTCGTGCCGTACAATCTCGGCGCGGGACTCTTTTCGCAGCCAGCGCGGAACCTGGCCGTTGGTGACGATGATCACGCGGCGAAACCACGGCGCATTCTGCTCGGCGGAGCGGAGCGAGTAACGCAAGTTGTCGAGATCCCGGAAGCGCTGCGCGCCTGTGCAATAGGGCGGCGGCGCTTTGCCGGTCCTGACGGCCTCTTCTCTCCGGTATTTTTCGACTTTGGCAGCGAAGAGGGGGTTCGATCCGTCAACCCAAGTATAAACGAGATCGACTGGCGGCAGTTCGCTCATTGATTCGTGAGGCCTCTATCGCGACCCGGTCTCCATATACGAAGCCGCCCCGGTGCGCCAATAAAACTTGCCCCGGGAAAGCGGAATGTTAAGTTGAGAATCCGATAGGATTCGCGGCGAAACTTTCAACGATGCAGGTCAAGCAGCTTCCGCCAGGCGCGCGCCCCTCCGCGGCGGATTTGACGAGCGCCGAATACGACCTGCCTTCGGAAATTCCGGCGGAAAAGACCGTCGTGATTTGCGCCGGGCCGTGCACCGGGAGCCATGATCTCGGCCGCTTCCTGATGGCGGCAGGCGCAGGCATCGCACACGAGTATTTTCACCCGCCGGTCGCGCGTGCTCTGGCGGAGCGCTGGGGGTTACCGGGGTATCCGCTCGATCAAAAGTTATGCGAAATTTATCTGCAGATGCTGCAATTGCAGCGCGGGCAAAACGGCGTGTTTGCCGTAAACTTGCGCTACGCGCAGTTCCTTGAGCATTTGATGAACCGTACCGGCGCGCGGCTTTTTCACCGTGCCGCGGTGATTCATCTGTTCAATCCCGATATCGTCGAGCAGATGACCGCATGGCGTGTAGCCGCCAGCACCGGCGTGTGGGACTTTTCCGGCGAGCAGACCACGCTGCCGCGCCCTTATCCCGAAACCGCCGAGGAGAACGCGGAACTCTTCGACCTCGACGTCGACACCGTCACGGCGGAGGATACGGGCTTCCGAAAACTGTTCGCGATGACGAATATCGCGCCGATTTTTTTGACGACGAACCAGTTGTTCGCGGCGCCGCGAGAAATCGTTTGCGAACTGGCGCGGCAGATGGGAGTCGAGCCGAATGTGACTGCGCTCGATGCAATGATCGCCGCCAGCGCGCCGTCTCTGCCGGATGAAAGCGTAAGGCGGAAGGCCTACGACGATCTTTCCAACGATCTGAAGCGGAAAGCGTTTCGGCTCTGATCCGGACGCTGCCGGCAAGGTGCCGGATGGGTAGCGTCGCATAGCCTTTCTTTCGCCGGGCAGCGCGCCTACTTTAGTGCCGTCGCACTGGAGAGTCTGATGCCCGATATCGTCGAAGTAATTCGCGCGCATGCCGCTAACGGCTGGCTTTATCTGCCCGCCGCCGTCGTTCTCGGCGCGCTCCACGCGCTCGAGCCGGGGCACGCGAAGTCGCTTATGGCCGCCTACATCGTCGCGATCCGGGGCACGGCGAGGCAAGCCGTGATCCTCGCGTTGTCGGCGGCCGTCGGGCATACCATCGTCGTTTGGATTCTTGTGCTCGCCGTCTTTCTAGTCGGAGAACGCTACATCGTGGAGCAGGCCGAGCCTTGGCTGATGATGCTGTCCGGCATTCTCGTAATTCTATTAGCTGCGCGGATGCTTCTTTCCGTCGGTCACAAACATTCGCATGCCCACGGACATCATCATCACGACGGACATCACCACCACGGACACGATCACGGGCATAGTCATGCCGAGCCCGCTCGTCCGGATCGGCCGATTACGGGATTCGAAATTGCGTGGTTCGGGTTTACAGGCGGATTGCTTCCCTGTCCGGCGGCTATCGCGGTTTTGTTGATCTGCATTCAGTTGAAGGTGTTCGTCTTGGGAATCGCGATGGTCGCGGCTTTCAGCCTGGGCCTTGCGCTGACTCTGGTCATGATCGGGGTAAGTGTCGCGTGGGGCGCAGAGCGCGCGATGAAGCGCTGGCCCGGGTTGAATCGGGCAGCGGAACGACTCCCGTTCCTTTCCGGTGCGCTGGTTCTTGTCGTCGGAATCATTATGGCCTTCACGGGCTATACCGGCATCGGGGCGGCGAATGCTCGCCGCTAAAGATGCA
>Ga0070741_10003312_pt1 | contig 40331 bp, 43 predicted proteins | sample Coa_R1_4_FD_66440 | JGI IMG/M metagenome (GOLD analysis project Ga0070741, IMG submission 66440) | Surface soil microbial communities from Centralia Pennsylvania, which are recovering from an underground coalmine fire - Coalmine... | ecosystem: Environmental > Terrestrial > Soil > Unclassified ...
CGCAAGCTGCTCGAGCCGGCCGATGCGCTCGAGATCGTCTACAAGTGCTGCAAGGCGCTCGAGTTCGCCAACCAGCTCGGCGTCGTGCACCGCGACATCAAGCCCGCCAACATCCTGGTGAAGGGCGACCTCGACATCAAGGTGTCGGACTTCGGCGCCGCGCAGCTCGCGCGCGCCGACGTCACCCAGGTGAGCGGCGTCGGCTCGCCCGCCTACATGTCGCCCGAGCAGATCCAGGGCGAGGAAGTGGACTGGCGCACCGACGTCTATTCGCTCGGCGCGGTGCTCTATCACCTGCTCGCCGGCCGGCGCCCGTTCGACGCCGCGAATGCCTACGGGCTCGTCGAGGCGATCCTCGGCGCTTCGCCGCCGCCGCCCTCGAGCCTGCGGCGCGGGCTCCCCGCGGCCATCGACGAGGTCGTGGCGCGCGCCATGGCGAGGACGCGCGAGGGCCGCTACGCGAGCTGGCAGGAATTCGCCGGCGCCGTGGCGCAACTCCTCTCGCGCGACGGCGGCGACGAGCTCTCCGATGCGGAGAAGTTCGCGGTGGCGCGGCGCCTCAAGTTCTTCGAGCGATTCGGCGATGCCGATCTCTGGCAGGTCGTGCGGGCGTCCACCTGGCGCAACCATGCCGCGGGGACGGCGCTCATCCGCGAGGGCGCGGCGGACGAGCATTTCTACATCCTCGCCTCGGGGCACCTCAAGGTCACGCAGCGCGGCAAGCTCCTCAACGTGGTGAGCCCCGGCGAATGCGTCGGCGAGATGGCCTACGCGCGCCGCGACGGCCAGCCGCGCAGCGCCACCGTCACGGCGGTGCAGCCGAGCTGGGCGATGGCGCTGCGCGTGCAGGAGGTCGACACCCTGCCCGAATCCTGCCGCGCCCGGTTCAACGAGGCGTTCCTCGCCATCATGGCCGAGCGCCTGGCGATGCTCTCGGGTCGCCTCGTCGCCCAGGATGCCAAAGCGGTCGTGTGAAGAAGCGCTGTTCCTGGGCGCGCAATCCGCTCGCCATCGAATACCACGACAAGGAATGGGGCCGGCCGGTCCGCGACGAGCGCAGGCTCTTCGAGTTCCTGCTCCTCGAAGGCGCGCAGGCGGGGCTCTCCTGGGACACGATCCTCGCCAAGCGCGAGAACTACCGCAAGGCGTTGCACGGCTTCGACTACCGCAGGATCGCGCGCTACGGCGCGGCCGACCGCCGGCGCCTGCTCGCCGATCCCGGCATCGTGCGCAACCGGGCGAAGATCGCCTCCGCCGTCGCGAACGCCCGCGCCTTCATGGCGGTCCAAGAGGAGCAGGGCAGCTTCGGACGCTACCTGCGCGGCTTCGAGGGCAGCCGGGCGGGCGCCGAGGCGCTTTCGAAAGACCTGCGCCGGCGCGGCTTCAACTTCGTCGGCTCGACTATCATGTACGCCTTCATGCAGGCCATCGGGATGGTGGATGACCATGAACCGGAATGCTTTCGCAGCCATCGCTCTCGCAATCGCGCCCGTCGCCGCGGTTCGGGCCGCGGCCGCGTATGACGTGAACGGCGTCACGCTCGGCGCGAGCGAGGCGCAGGTCAAGAAGGCGTTCCCGAGCGCGCTGTGCAAGGCGCTCGAGTGGTCGAGCCGCGCCGCCGACCGGCGCTGCGACGACAGCAAGATCGCCTTCGGCGGCGCCGAGGCGCGCGTCACGTTCTACCTGAAGAAGGACGTCGTGCAGGCCTTCGACGTCGTCTTCGACACCAAGGACCTCGACAAGGTCTCCGCGTTCGTGAAGTCGCGCTATGGCAAGCCCCTTGCCGAGGCGAAGGACAAGATCGAGCGCCAGGGAAAGGATCCGCGCGAGGTGTACAAGGTGCGCTGGGAGCAGGGCAAGGACTCCGCCGTGCTGGTGTCGCAGCTCGAGAAGAAGCGCTCGCAGCTCACCGTCGCGCACGGCGACTTCGAGGAAGAGATCTACCGCGTCCGCTAGGAGGAAAGCCATGGACCGAGCCGCAGAACGAGCGAAGCAGATCGAAGCCGCGGTCGCCGACGTGCGCCGCATCGAGGCCGCGGAGGGCGTCACGCGCGCGAGCCTGGAGAAGATCAAGCAGCGCATGATCCGCCTCGCGGCGCGCCGCGAGCTCTTCCCGGCCGAGGATTTCCCGCCGCCGCAGCCCGGGGGCAAGCTGAACTCCTGCCTCTACCGGGTTTCCGAGGACGACGACCATCGCTTCGCGCTGTACGCCAACTCGGCGCTCGGCAACTACGGCACGCCGGCGCACAACCACACCACCTGGGCGGTGATCGTCGGCGTCACCGGGCGCGAGCTCAACCGCTTCTACGAGCGCACCGGTCAGGGCCCGAAGCAGAAGGGCGAGTACGTGGTGGAGCAGGGCACCGGGGTCGCGTTCCTGCCCGACGACTACCACTCGATCCACATCGACGCGCCGCTGCTCAACTTCCACATGTACGGGCTCGCGCTCGACCACCTGCCGCGGCGCGAGTACTTCGACGCCAAGGAAAGCCTGTGGAAGGTGTTCCCGCCGCACCGCGACATCCGCGAGGCGCGTGCCGCTTTCGCCCGCTGAGCTGAAGCAGCGTCTCGCCTCGGGCGAGGAGCTCGCGCTCCTCGACGTGCGCGAGCAGGGCGTGCACTACCGCGGGCACCCGTTCTTCGCCTCGTGCGCGCCGCTTTCGCGCCTGGAGCTCGTGATCGGCGACCTGGTGCCGCGCAGGAGCGCGCCGATCGTGGTTCTGGATTCCGGGCAGGAAACCCTCGCGCAGCAGGCGGCGGCCCGGTTGAAGTCCCTCGGATACGAGGACGTCGAGGTCCTGGAGGGCGGCTGCGCCGCGTGGAAGGCTTCGGGCGGCGAGCTCTTCGGCGGCGTCAACGTGCCCTCGAAGGCGTTCGGCGAGTTCGTCGAGCACGAGTACGACACCCCGCGCATCCCGCCCCAGGAGCTCAAGCGCCTGCAGGAATCGGGCGAGAAGATGGTGATCCTCGACTCGCGCCCGTACGAGGAATTCCACCGCATGAACATCCCGGGCGCGCTCGACGCGCCGGGCGCCGAGCTCGTCTTCCGCGTGCACGAGGTCGCGCCCGACCCGTCGACGCTCGTGGTGGTGAACTGCGCCGGCCGCACGCGCAGCATCATCGGCTGCCAGTCGCTGCGCAACGCCGGCATCCCGAACCGCGTCGTCGCGCTCAAGGACGGCACCATGGGCTGGGAGCTCGCCGGCTTCACCTGCGAGCGCGGCACGACGCGCATCGCGCCCATGCCTTCGAAGGAGAACCTGGCCAAGGCGCAAGCGGCGGCACGCCGGGCGGCGCAGAAGTTTTCGGTGCGCTTCGTTTCCCCGGGCGAGGTGAAGGCGTGGGAACAGGACCCGCGCCGCACGCTCTATCTCCTCGACGTGCGCACGCGCGAGGAGTTCGAGGCGAAGCACATCGCCGGCTCGCGCCATGCGCCCGGCGGCCAGCTCGTGCAGGCGACCGACGAGTATGTCGGGGTGCGCAATGCGCGCATCGTGCTCGTCGATCCCGAGCGCGTGCGCTCGGTGATGACCGCCTCCTGGCTCGTGCAGATGGGCTGGAAGGACGCGTGCGTCCTCGACGCGGAAGGTTTCTCCGGCTTCGACATCGAAAGCGGCCCTGCGCCGCGCTGCGAGCCGCCGCGCTGGCCCTCGGTTGCTCCCGGGGATCTCGACAAGGCGGCGAGCGTGATCGATTTCTCCACCAGCCTGCGCTACCGCTCGCGCCATGTGCCGGGCGCCTGGTGGGCGGTGCGCTCGCGGCTGGAGCAAGCCCGTTCAAGGATCGGCGCGGCGGGCCGGATTGTTCTTACGTCGGAAGACGGTCGCCTTGCCCATCTCGTGGCGCCGGAAGCGGCTGCGCTCTGGAAGGGGGCCGATGTCCGCGTGCTCGAGGGCGGAAATGCCGCCTGGTTCGCGGCCGGGCTGCCGAGCGATGCCGGCCTCGAGCGCGCGACGACGGCGACGGACGACGTCTGGTGGAAGCCTTACGACCACGCCACCGACTACGAGAAGCATGCGCGCGAGTACCTGAGCTGGGAGACCGCGCTCGTCGAGCAGATCAAGCGCGACCCGACGATCCGCTTCGTGAAGGCCTGATACCGCCGATCCGCATCGGTGCCGGTGCGCATAACGCGATGTATTTATGTCGCATTAAGATATGCTGCGCCGCCGCACCCATGGCAGCATTTTCCCGTATTGCCTGTGTAATTTGTTTGCTGCATCCTGAACGAGAGAGGGACCCCATCGTTGCATGAGGAGGAGGATCGGTCATGGGAAAGGGCATTGGAAAGGCACGCGCTTCTCGCCGTAAATTCCTGAAATCCACCGGCGCCGGCATCGTGGCGCTGAGCTCCGCGGGCCCGTTGATCTGGGTCCGCAACGCGGTCGCTGCGGACCAATCGCTCTCGATCGTGCAATGGGCCCATTTCGTGCCCGAGTACGATGTCTGGTTCGACAAGTTCGCCAAGGAGTGGGGCGAGAAGAACAAGGTCGCCGTCACGGTCGATCACGTTCCCGTGCAGGACATTCCGGCACGCGCCGCCGCCGAGGCCTCGGCCGGATCGGGGCACGATCTTTTCGGCTTCAACGGCGCCGGCGGCGCGCATCTCTACCGCAAGTTCTTCATCGACGTCGCCGACCTGGTGAAGGAAACCGAGAAGAAATACGGCAAGGTCACCACCATCGGCAGGCAGCTCGGCTTCAATGCCGACGACGGCACGTGGTCCGCCTTCCCCGACTTCTACATCAACTTCCCCGGCATGTACCAGAAGAGCCTGTGGGACGAGATCGGGATGAAGCCCGACACCTGGGACAACCTGCGCAAGGGCGGCGCCAAGCTGAAGGCGAAAGGCCATCCCGTCGGCATCTCGCTCGGGCACAGCAACGACCCGAGCACGACGTGGCGCGGCCTGTTGTGGAGCTACGGCGCCGCCATCCAGGACGAGGCCGGCAAGAAGATCGTCCTCAACAGCAAGGCGGCGGTCGAGGCGACCAAGTACGTCGCCGCGCTCTACAAGGAAGCGATGACGGGCGACGTGCTGTCGTGGAACGACTCGAGCAACAACCAGTACATCGCTTCGGGCGTCGGCTCCTACATCATCAACCCGATCTCGGCTTACCGGACGACGCAGAAGTCCAACAAGAAGCTGGCCGACGACATCGTCGTCATCGCGCCGCCGAAAGGCCCGGTGAAGCAGATCATGGGCGCCGCGTCCGAGTTCTACGGCATCTGGAAATTCGCCAAGAACAGGGAAGCGGCCAAGGATTTCCTCAGGTACTACGCGGCGAACTGGCCGGAAGCCTTCAAGGCGAGCGAGGGCTACAACAACCCGTGCTTCGCCGGCCTCGTTCCCCGGCCGATGCCGATCCTGTCGAACGACCCGACCTCGACGCCGCACGACAAGCTCTCGATCCTGCAGGACTCGGACCAGTGGTCCGCCATTCCGGGCTACCCGGGGCCGGCCACGCCGGCGATGGACGAGATCTACTACGCCTTCATCATCAACGACATGATGGCGAAGGCGGCGACCGGCAAGTCGAGCGCCGAGGAATCGGTCAAGTTCGCCGCGCGGCAATGCGAGAGCATCATGAAGAAGTGGGCCCGCAAGGCCTGATCGCTCCGCAACGATGTCCGCGGTATTGACCAGGGACGTCGTCAAGAAATTTGACGACGTCCCGGCCGTGAACGGCATCAGCCTGGCGGTGCCGGACGGCGAGTTCATGGTGCTGCTCGGGCCCTCGGGCTGCGGCAAGACCACGTTTCTGCGCATCATCTGCGGGCTCGAGAAGCAGACGAGCGGCGACATCCTGATCGGCGGCGCCGTCGTCAACGACATTCCGCCGCGCGCCCGCGGCGTCGCCATGATGTTCCAGAGCTACGGGCTCTATCCGCACTTCACGGTGCGCAACAACATCGCCTTTCCGCTGAAGACGCAGAACGTTCCGCGCGCCGAGATCGAGAAGAAAGTCGAATGGGCGTCGCAGCTGCTCGGCATCGGGCGCCTGCTCGAGCGCCGGCCGCGCCAGCTCTCGGGCGGCGAGCGCCAGCGGGTCGCGCTCGCGCGCGCCCTGGTGCGCGAACCCACCGCCCTGCTGCTCGACGAGCCGCTCTCCAACCTCGACGCCAAGTTGCGCGCCTCCGCGCGCCTGGAGATCAAGCAGTTCCAGCAGCGGGTCGGCATCACGACGATCTACGTGACCCACGACCAGGTCGAGGCGATGGGCATGGGCGACCGCATCGCGGTGATCGACCAGGGTCAGGTGCGCCAGGTGGGGACGCCGACGGAAATCTACGACGACCCGGCCGACCGCTTCGTCGCCACCTTCGTCGGCACGCCGCCGATGAACATCGTCGCGCGCAACGGCGGCTACCTCGGCTTCCGCCCGGAGAATTTCCTGCCCAAGGACATGATGGACGACGGCGCCCACACCGAATTCAGGTTCCGCGTCGATCGTTCCGAATATCTCGGCTCCGAGCGCATCGTTTACGGCGCGATGGAGGGCTTCGATCCGAACCAGGTGATCACGGCGAAACTGCCGCCGGCGCACGTCGCGGAGGAAAGCATCCGGCCCGGCGAATGGCATCCCTTCGCCGTGCGGAACAGCGCGCTGCGCCATTTCGACAAAGACGGCAAGCGAACCGGCCGGCAATAGGACGCGCCCACACGATGGCCGCAATCGCAGAAACCGCTTCGAAGCCCGCCTCGCGCTTCCAGTTCATCCTCGACCGGCGCGACGTGCTGGGCGCGATCTTCGTCTCGCCGGCGATCCTCTACGTGCTGCTGCTGGTCGGCGTGCCGTTCCTGATGGCGGTGTACTACTCGCTCAGCGCTTACACGATCTACGATCCTTCGTGGGATTTCGTCGGCCTGGACAACTTCGCGGACATCCTCCAGGACCCGACCTTCCAGCAGACGCTCTACAACACCTTCATCTTCACCTTCGGCTCGCAGATCCTCGGCCTCATCCTGGGCAAGTTCGGCGCGCTGGTGCTGCTGCGCCCGTTTCCCGGCCGCAAGCTCGTCCGGGCGCTGGTCATCCTGCCCTGGGCGGTGCCGGTCGCGCTCGCCACGGTCGCCTGGCAATGGATGTTCGACTCGCTCTACAGCGTCATCAACTGGACGCTCATCGCGCTCGGCTTCATCACCCGCGAGCAGGCGCCGAACTGGCTGGGCACCGAGCATCTGGCGATGCTTTCGGTGATCATCGTCAATGCCTGGCGCTTCTTCCCGTTCGCGATCGTGATTTTCCTTGCCGGCATCACCGCGGTGCCGCAGGACGTGCTCGATGCGGCGACGGTGGACGGCGCCGGGTTCTGGCGGCGGAACTACCAGATCATCGTGCCCATGATCCTGCCGATCGTGGCCATCGGCCTCATCTTCGGCATCGTGTTCACGTTCACGGACCTGTCGGTCGTCTTCCTGATGACCATGGGCGGTCCCGTGGGCGCGACCTCGGTCCTGGGCTTCGCGGGCTTCCAGACCGGAATCACCTCCGGCGACGTATCGCACGGCGCCGCCATCTCGCTCTTCATGCTGCCGGTGCTCCTCGTCGTGGTGGTCTTCATGCTGCGCTTCATCCGGCGGCGGGAGATCTGACATGCCGCGCATGACGCTCGGCAAAGCCGTGCAGGAGACCTCTTTCTACGGGGCGGTCGCGTTTTTCTTCATTCTTGCCGCGTTCCCGTTCTACTGGATGGTGATCACGTCCTTCAAGACCAACGGGGACCTCTACAACGTCAGCAATATCCCCTTCTGGTTCAACGACGCGCCCACGCTCGAGCACTTTCGCTACCTGTTCGAGAAGACGCTGTTCGTGACCTGGCTGCTCAATTCCCTGATCATCGGCCTTTGCGTCACCGCGATTACTCTCGTCACTGCGCTCCCGGCCGCCTACAGCCTCGCGCGGATGACCGGCCGCAGGGGCGAAGCCCTGGGGATCGGCATCTTCCTCACCTACCTGGTGCCGCCGACGCTGCTGTTCCTGCCGCTTTCGCGGGTCATCTCTGCGCTGGGCTTGCAGAATTCCATGTGGTCGCTGGTCGTGATTTATCCGACCTTCACCATCCCGTTCTGCACCTGGCTGCTGATGGGCTTTTTCAAGTCCATGCCGCGCGAGATCGAGGAGGCGGCGATCGTCGACGGCTGCAGCCTGCTCGGCGCGTTCATCAAGATGGCGCTGCCATTGTCCGTGCCGGGAATCCTCACGGCGGTGATCTTCACCTTCACCCTGACCCTGCAGGAATTCGTCTACGCGCTGACCTTCATTTCGTCCTCCGCCCACAAGCCGGTCACGCTCGGCGTGGCGACCGATCTCATCCGCGGCGACGTCTTCTACTGGGGCGAGATCATGGCCGGCGCATTGATCGCCAGCATCCCCGTCGCGATCGCCTACAACCTGTTCCTCGACCGCTTCATCGCCGGCATCACCGGCGGCGCGGTGAAATAGCCGACCGCACCAGCGCGCAATTCCGCGGCCTCAGTTGCGCAACAGCTGCGAGCATCCCGCGGCGGTGAACTGGGTCTGGTCGCACAGCTGCAAGGTGTCGCATTGCGGCGCGGTGTACTGGGTCTTGACGCACAGCTCCCTGAAGCGACGGGCCGCGATCGCGGCTTGCCGCTGCTCGTCCGTCAGCGGCGTTTCCAGCGCCATCCACTGCTTCAGGGCCTCATCGGACTCGCAGTCGCTCGCGCGGCTCTGCTGGCAAAGCGCGATCGCGCGCTTGCGGATCTCGCCTGGGTCGTCCGCCCGCGGCTGCGGCTGCGGCGCCGGCGCACTGTCGCTGCGCGGCTCGCCCTCCTTGCGGCTCGCGGGCGCAGGAGCGCCGAGTGCAGCGCCCGGCGCGGGCGGCGCGACATTCAGCCGGTCTTCCACCGCTCGAATCTCGCGCAGCCCGTAGGTGGCACAGGCTCGGTCGACGTACACGGCGTGCCCGCCCGCGTCCAGGCACTTGAACGTCGTCTGGGCGGACGCGCCGGCGGAGAGCGTGGCGGCCGAGAGCAGTGCCAGGGTGCGACGTTTCATCTTGTCCTCCGCCCTCTACCGGGGATAGGAGCCGTTGTTGACGTCGAGGGTCGCGCCGCTCAGGTAGGCGGGGCTGTCGGTGCCGAGCCAGACGATGGTCTGCGCGACTTCCTCGGCGCTGCAGGGCCGTCCAGAATACACCGAGCGCATCACCGCGTCCTTGCGCGACTGGGGAAGCTGCTCGTACATCGCGGTGAGCGTCGGCCCGGGCGCCACCGCGTTCACCAGGATGCCGTCGGCGCCGAGGTAGCCCGCGTAGCTCTTGGTGATGTTGACGAGCGCGGCCTTGCTCGCGCCGTACCAGAGGTCCGGATGGCCGGTGAAGGCGGCGACCGAGGCGACGTTCACGATGCGGCCCGATTTCCTCTTCCGCATGCCGGGCGACAGCGCCTCGATCAGCGCGACCGGCGCGCGCAGGTTGACGGTCAGGATCTCGAGCGCATGCGCCTCCGGGAAGGCGTCGTGCGGCTCGCAGTAGAGCGTGCCGGCGTTGTTGACGAGGACGTCGATCGTCTCGTTTTTCAGCAGCTCCGGAATGTCCTGCAGGGCTTGAAGGTCGAACCTGACGCGGCGGACCTGCGCAGGCAGATCGCAGCCGGAGAAATCCTTGTCGAGCGCGAGGACCGAATGGCCCTTCTGCAGGAAGAGCCGCGCCGCGGCGAGGCCGATGCCGCGCGCCGCGCCGGTGACGAGGACGGCGCTCAACCGGCGAGGCCGGGCATCGTGAAGCCGTTCCCCTTCAGGTCGCGGATCAGTTGCTCCTCCTGGCTGGAATTGAGCTCGACGAGAGGCGGCCGGCAGGTCTTCCACTGCGGATCGTTGCCGAAGTGCGCGATGGTCGCCTTGAGCGCCGGGATCATCGGCTGCTTCTGCACGAGCTTGCGCGTCGCGGTGATCGCGGCCTGCATCTTGTCCGCCTCGCCCGAGCGCCAGTTCTTGTAGAGCTCGTTGATCGCGCCCGGGTTGACGTTGCCGGTGGCGGTGATGCAGCCCTTGCCGCCGCCGCGCATGTTGGCGAGCAGGAACTCCTCGCTGCCGGCGAAGACATCGAAGCCGCCCTTCGCGAAGTTGTCGAGCATGCCCTTGGTGTTGTTCCAGTCGCCGGAGGAGTCCTTCACGCCCGCGACGATGCCGGGATACTTGCTCAGCAGCCTTTCGATCAGCCCGAAGGTGATCGCCACCTGCGACACCGGCGGGATGTGGTAGAGATAGAGCTGCAGCCGCTCGTCGCCCACGCGCTCGATCACCGCGGCGAAGTTGCGGAAGAGCCCCTCGTCCGAGACGCCCTTGTAGTAGAAGGGCGGCAGCATCAGCACCCCGGCGCAGCCGAGCTCGACCGCGGCCTTCGTCATCTCGATCGAGTCGCTGAGCGCGCAATGGCCGGTGCCGGGCATCAGGGCCGAGGCGGGCACGCCGCCCGCGAGCAATGCCTCGAGGAGCTTGCGCTTCTCGGCGACCGACATAGAGTTCGCCTCGCTGTTGGTGCCGAACACCGCGAGGCCCGCGCAGCCGTTCTTCAGCAGCCAGCGGCAATGGCGCACGAAGCGCTGCGCGTCCGGCGCGTAGTCCTTGCCGAACGGCGTGACGACGGGCGAGAGGATGCCTTCGATCCGCTTGGTCTTGGCCATGTCAGTGCACCGTGCCTTTCAATCGACCCTTGCGCCGGAGGCCTTGATGATCGGCGCCCAGCGCGCGAGCTCGGCCTTGTTCATCGCCGCCATCTCCTCCGGCGTGCCGGGGATGATGTTGTAGCCGAGGTCCTTCATGCGCTTCTGGAACTCGGGCGAGTTCGCGCCCTGCACGGCGGCGGCGTTGAGCTTCGCGATGATGTCCTTGGGCGTCGCCGCCGGCGCGGCGATGCCGAACCACACGCCCGACTCGTAGCCCGGCACGCCGGCCTCGGCGAGCGTCGGCAGGTCGGGCAGCGCCGGATCGCGCTTCGCGCCCGTGGTGGCGAGCGCGCGCAGCTTCCCGGACTTGATGTGCGGCAGCGAGGAGGGAATGTTGTCGAACATCATGTTCACCTGGCCCGCCAGCAGGTCGGTGACGGCGGGCGAGCTCCCCTTGTAGGGGATGTGCACGATGTCGGTGCCGGTGAACTGCGTGAACATGGCGCCCGACATGTGGATGCTCGTGCCGGCGCCACTCGAAGCGTAGGTCAGCTTGCCCGGCTCTTTTTTCGCAAGCGCGATCACGTCCTTCACGCTGTGCACCGGCACGGACGGATTCACCACCAGCACATTGGAGAGCGAGACGAGCGGCGCCACCGGGGCGAGATCCTTGTTCGGGTCGATCGGCATCTTCGCGTAGAGGCCGGGGTTGATCGCCTGGATGCCGCTCGTCGTCATGAGGAGCGTGTAGCCGTCCGGCGCCGAATGCGCCACTTCCGCCGCGCCGAGGTTGCCGCCGGCGCCGGGCTTGTTCTCCACGGTGACCGGCTTCGGCAGGATCTTGCCCAGCTCGTTGGCGATCGCGCGCGCCGAGATGTCCACCGCACCCGCCGGCGTGAACGGCACGACGAGGCGGATCGGCTTCGTGGGGTAGGTTTGCGCCCCGGCGGACAGGGACAGCAGGGCGGCGACGAGTGCGAAAAGGCGTGACACCGTTGGACCTTTCGTGGGGTAGAGTGCGAGCCGCGATTATATGGCGGCCCTGGATCGAGCCATCAACATCGAGGACCTGCGGCTCATGGCGCGCCGCAGGCTGCCGCGCTGCATCTTCGATTTCTTCGACGGCGGCGCGGAGGACGAGACCACCCTGCGCGGCAACCGCGCCGCGTTCGAGCGCGTGCGCCTGCTGCCAAAGGTGCTGGTCGACGTGGCGCAGGTCGACACGAAAACGCAGCTCTTCGGCGCGGAGCTCGCGCTGCCGCTCGCCATCGGCCCCACCGGCGGCATCGGCGCCGGCCGCGTCGGCGCGGACCTCATGCTCGCCCGGGCGGCGAAGGCGCATGGCATCCCCTTCACGCTCGCGACGCCTTCCACCGTCTCCATCGAGCGCGTCGCCGAGGAGGCGGGCGGGCGGCTCTGGTTCCAGCTCTACGTCGTGCGCGACCGGGAGTTCCGCGAGAAGCTCGTGCGCCGGGCGAAGGACGCGGGCTACGAGGCGCTCCTCGTCACGGTGGACCTCGCCGTGTCCGGCAAGCGCGAGCGCGACCCGCGCAACGGCTTCGTCACGCCCTACCGGCCGAACTGGCGCAACTCGCGCGATGTCCTGTTCCGCGTCGCGTGGCTGCTCGATATTGCTCGGAACGGCCTGCCGACGATGGCGAATTTCGAGGGCTACAAGTTCTCGAGCACCGCGGTGACCGACATCGCCACCGCGGTGGGACGGGAGATGGACGCGTCGTTCTCCTGGGAGGATCTCGGGCGCCTGCGCGAGCTGTGGCCGGGAAAGCTGCTCCTCAAGGGCGTCGAGCGCCCGGACGACGCGCTACGCGCCGCCCAGCTCGGCTGCGACGGCGTCGTGGTGTCCAACCATGGCGGCCGGCAGCTCGATGGCGCGGCGGCGACCCTCGATGCTCTTCCGGCCGTTGCCTCCGCCGTAGGCGGCAAGCTGAGCGTGCTGCTGGACGGCGGCGTGCGCCGCGGTGTCGACATCCTGAAGGCGCGCGCGCTCGGCGCCCAGGCCGTCCTCACCGGGCGCGCGACGCTCTTCGGCGTCATGGCGGGCGGCGAGGCGGGCGCGCGCCGCGCGCTGGACATCCTCGCCGACGAGCTGCAGCGCGCGATGCGCCTCTGCGGCGCACGCTCGATCGCCGAGATTACTTCCGACCTGGTCTGCAGAAGCTAGGTAAACCGACTCGCGCGCGACCACGCGCGAAGCTGCACGCCGAGCGCCAGCAGGGCCGCGAGCAGCGAGATCGCGCAGACGGCCAGCCAGCCGCTGCGCGCGAACGCGGCGCTCGCGAGGAAGGCGCCGAGGGCGTTGCCCGTCCACACGGCCATGCCGAACACCGTGTTGGAGCGGCTGCGCGCGTCGGCGGCGAGGGAATTCACCACGGTCTGGTTCGGCACCATCGTGCTGCGCAGGCCGCAGTCGAGCAGCGCCGCGCCCACGGGAAGCGCGAGCACCCACCACGCGCCGAGCGCGAGCACCAGATAGGCGACGAAGATGAGCGAGATCCCGAGCGCCACCAGGAGCCACGGGCCACGCAGGTCCATCCAGCGTCCCGCGGGGCGCGCGACCAGGATGCCGGCGGCGCCGGGAATGCCGATCAGGCCCGCGATCGTGGGACCGAGCCCGTGCACGCGAAGCACCATCGGCGCAAGCGTGGCCCAGAAGCCGCCGTAGCAGATGCCGAGCAGGAGCTGGATCCCGATCACGCGGCGCATTTCCGCGTACTTGCGCACGAGCTGGGCGACCGAGCCGATGAGCGCCGGGTAGGAGAGCGCCGTCTTCGGCGCGCTGCTCGGCAGGCGCGAGAACATCGCGGGGGCGAGCGAGGCGAGGAGGGCCGCCGCCATGACATACGTCCAGCGCCAGCCGAGGTGCGCGGCGACGAGGCCGCCGCTGATGCGCGCGAAGAGGATGCCGAGGAAAAGCGCGGTCAGGATGGTCCCGACCGCGCGCCCGCGCTGCTCGGGCGCGGCAAGCTCGGTGACGAACGGAACGATGGTCTGCGCATAGCAGGAGCACAGGCCGATGAGGAAGGCCGCCGCGGCCTCGGCCGCGAGATTCGGCGCCGCCGCCGCGCCGAGGAGCGAGGCGATCGCCGCGACGTGCTGCACGAGGATCAGGCGGCGCTTGTCGATGCGGTCGCCGAGGGGGACGATGAACACGATCCCGGCGAGGAAGCCGCCGAAGCTGAGCGTCGGGATCCAGCCGATCGCCGCGCCGTCGGCGCCGAAGTCGGCCGCCATCGCGCCGAGCATCGGGGTCTGGTAATGGATGCCGCCCGCGGCGGCGAAGGTCGCGGCGATGAGCAGCGGCATCGTGCCGCGCGAGGCGCTCAAGCCTTGGAGAAGCTGCGGACGTAGTCCGGCGCGCTGAACACCCACTCGAGCGCGTCGTAGAAGCGCTCGGGCGTGCGGCCGCGGAAGATGTCGTTGCGCACCTCGCGCTCGAGGCCGTCGGGGACGTGGAAGATCTGGCCGATGAGCGAATTCGCCGAGATCTGCACGCGCGAGGCGCGCACGAGCCGCATCCGCTGGTAGCGCACGAACGCCTTCTCGAAGTCGCCGTTCTCCGCGTCGCAGGCCGCGCCGAGCGCGACCGCGTCCTCCATGGCCATCGCCGCGCCCTGCGCCATGTACTGCAGCATGAAGTGCGCGGCGTCGCCGAGCAGCGTGACGCGGCCCCGGCTCCAGTTCGGCACGGGCTCGCGATGGGTGAGCATCCAGCGCCGGTACTCCTTCGGGATGCGCATGAGCTTCAGCACCTTGTCGCAGTAGTGCGTGAAGAAGCTCACCGCTTCGTCCTGCGTCGCCGCTTCGTTGTGCCCACCGCTCGTGTGCTTGCCGATCACGGTGCAGACCAAGTTGAAGAGCTTCCAGCCGCGCAGCGGGTAGTGGACGATGTGCGTGTTGTGCGCCGCCCAGAGCGTGGCCGCGGCAAAGCGCAGGTCCTGCGGCACGTCCTCGATGTTCAGCACCGCGCGGTAGCACATGTGCCCGGTGATCGGCGGCAGCGGGTCGCCGACGATCGACTCGCGGATCACGGAGCGGCCGCCGTCGGCGCCCACCAGCGCAGCGCCCTCCAGCGTCTCGCCGTTCGCCGTCTTCACGGTAACTTCGTCGCCCGGGCTCGAAAAGCCGGCGACCTTGGTGCTGGTCCGCAGCTCGATCAGCTGCGGCAGCGCCTTGCAGCCGTCGAGGAGCGAGCCGTGGATGTCGGCGCGGTGCGTCACCGCGTAGGGGTTGCCGAAGCGCTTGGCGAAGCGCTCGTCGAGCGGGATGGCGATCACCTTCTCGCCGCTCACGCCGTCGAACATGAGCAGCTGCTCGATGAAGACCGCCTCCTTCTTGACGAGGGCGCCCACGCCGAGGGCGTCGAGCGCGTGCCAGGCGTTGGGGGCGATCTGGATGCCGGCGCCGATCTCGCCGAACTGCGGCGCCTGCTCGAGCACCACGGAGCGGAAGCCCTTGCGGGCGAGGGCGAGCGCGGCGGCGAGGCCGCCGATGCCGCCGCCCGCGATGATCACCGGCTTCCCGTTGCGCGGCGCTGCCATCGAACCAATTATAGGTGTCGCCCCTCTAAGGAGGATGCGCCCCTTTCTCGCGGTTTCGCTGCCGCTTTGCTGTCTCGTGAGCCTTTCGGCCTACGCGGCGCCCCCGGTGCCGGACCCTCGCGTCGAGCAGGTCTACAACACGCAGGTCGTGCCCAACATCAACCGCTCGGTGGACTTCGAGCGCACCATCCCCGTGCCGGTCGAGCGGCCGAAGCCGCCGGTGAACGAGCAGAACGTGAAGCAGGTGGCCGAGGGCGTCTACGTCGACCGCAACCTGCTGCCCCGCGGCGGCAGCCAGGACGAGCCGGGCGTGATCCGCGTCTTCCCGAGCTCCTCGAGCGGCGCGTCCGCGCCGCGCTAGAACAGAATTGCGATGCCGTCGAGCTCGGCCTCGGAGTTGACGAGGTCGATGCGCTTCGCCGCGATCTTCCAGCTCTCTCCCGAGCGGCGCAGCCGGTGCTCGACGAGCGCGCCCCAGACGCGCTGCTTCTCGTTGCGCCATTCGATGAGCGTCAGGGTGGAATTCACCACGGTCAGGTCCTTTTCTTCGCGGCTGACGACGTTGCCCACCTGGTGCACGGTGCGCGCGAGCGGCAGGCGCGCGTGCGCGCGCGGGTGGCGCGCCTGCTTCACGCGCAGCTCGAGGAGCGTGCGGTCGTCGTAGATGAGGGACGAGGTTTCCCGCGGGTCGGTCTGCCCGCGCTCGAGAGGCACCCAGTAGGTGGCGTTCTCGGCGAAGAGCTCGAGCCATCCCTCGAGGTCCCCGCCGTCGAGCAGGCGCGCCTCGCGGTAGAGGAACTCCTCGGGCGTCACGCCGGCGCGGTCATGTAGTCGAGCCAGGCGCGCATCTGGGCGCGGATGTAGATCTCGCTCGTGCCGGTGGCGCCGCGCCGCAGGCCGGGCGCTTCGTCCACGTCGCGGCCGTGGCCGCGGCCGAGATAGACCCATTCCACCGCGCCCGACGAGAGACCGCGCTGCACCCGCTCGTACACCTCGAGATCGTCGGTCAGCACCCAGGAGCCGGTGCCGTTCACGACGTTGGCGAAGGCGACGGTGTCGTGGAACATCTGCGCCGGCGCCTGCTTCATGCGCAGCGAATACGTGTTGACCACCGAGCGGTCCACCGCGAGCGGATGCACGATGCGCAGCTGCCGGAACTGGCTCATGAACGAGCAGTTCGGATAGACGATCGTGTTCCAGAGCGTGACGCGCAGGATGCGGTCGGCCTCCTTCTTGCCCTTTTCCGCTTCGAGCATCCGCCTGTACTGCTCGAACACCGCGTTGCCCATGCCGACGACGAGCCGGTCGTCGGAGTGGTAGTCGCCCATGTAGCCGTGGCCGTGGGGCGTGGTCCACATGCCGATCGCTTCCCAGACCGAATCGGGCGCGCCGTTCTGCCGCATCTGGCGCACCGCGATGTCGAAGTAGTGCTCGCTTCCGGGCGCGCCGGGGTCGGGCGCGCCGCGCGCCACCGCCACCGAGGAGGCGTGCACCCAGGCGGGATGCGCGCCGTCGAGATGGTTCTCGAGCATCAGCTTCCAGTTGCCGTGGTAGACGTGCTTGAACACGCCGCCCGCAACCTCGAGCTCGCCGCCCGGCGCGCGGTCGACGAGGTCGTCGAAGGAGGCGCGCGCCGCGCCGAGGAACTCCTCGAGCCCCGGGCCCCTGGCCGCGAGCGAGGCGAAGATGAAGCCGCGATACAAGGCAACCCGCGGGACGCGGCGCAGGCCGAGCTCCTTCAGCTTGTCCTTCTCGTACCCGGTGGAGAAGGGCACCGCCTTCAGCTCGCCCGAGCCGTCGTAGCTCCAGCCGTGATACGGGCAGACGAAGCGCTCGGTGCTGCCGCGGCCCTCGGCGCAGACCATGGCGCCGCGATGCGAGCAGCGGTTGACGAGGACGCCGACCTCGCCCTTTTCGGTGCGGGTGACAATCACGGGCTCCCGCCCCATGCGCGTCGTGAAGTAGTCGCCGGGCCGGGGAACCTGGCTCTCGTGGCCGAGGATCAGCCAGGCGCGGCCGAAGATGCGCTCCATCTCGAGCTCGAAGAGCGCGGGGTCGCTGTACACCGCGCGGTGCACCCGGTCGGGCTGCACCAGCGTGGCGAGCGTGTCGTTCGCGGACATCGAATTATTTTAGGCCTATACAATCGCGCCGATGGACGCCCCGGCGCTGCAGGCTTCGGGCCTGCGCAAGAACTACACGAAGAGCGGACGGGAGTTCCCGATCCTCGAGATCGACGGCTTCGCCGCGCGCGAGGGCGAGTTCATCACCGTCATCGGCCCGAGCGGCTGCGGCAAGAGCACGTTCCTGCACATTCTCGGCGGCTTCATTCCCGCCGAGGAAGGGCGCATCGAGGTCTACGGGCGCGCGGTCACCGGCCCGGGGCCCGATCGCGGCATGATGTTCCAGGAGTTCGCGCTCTATCCCTGGCGCACCGTGGCGGGCAACGTCGCCTGGGGGCTGGAGGCGCAAGGCTTCCGGAAAGACGACATTGACCAGAGGGTGGAGCGATTTCTCGGCATGATGGGCCTCGCCGAGTTCCGCAACCACTATCCGGCGGAGCTCTCGGGCGGCATGAAGCAGCGCGTGGCGCTCGCGCGCGTGCTCGCCTTCGACCCGAAGGTGCTCCTCATGGACGAGCCCTTCGGCGCGCTCGACGCGCAGACGCGCGAGGTGATGCAGGCCGAGCTCACCGCGCTCTGGGAGCGCACCGGCAAGACCATCATCTTCGTCACGCACGACATCGAGGAGGCGGTCTACCTCGGCGACCGCGTGGTGGTCCTCACCGCGAGGCCGGCGCGCATCCGCGAAGAGGTGAAGATCGAGCTGCCGCGGCCGCGCGACCTCACGATCAAGAAATCGATCGCATGCCACGAGTACCGCAACCGCATCTGGGACATGGTGCGCAGTGAAGCTGCGCGGCGCTGACGTCCTCGCGCGCACGCTCGCCGCGGCCGGCGCGCGCCGCGTCTTCACGCTCTCGGGGAACCATGTCATGCCCGTGTTCGACGCCGCGCTCGACGCGAAGCTCGACCTCGTCCACGTGCGCCACGAGGCGGCCGCGGTGCACATGGCGGACGCCTGGGGCCGGCTGACGGGCGAGCCCGGCGTCGCGCTCGTCACCGGCGGGCCGGGGCACGCCAACGCGCTGGGCGCGCTCTATACGGCGCTCATGTCCGATTCCCCGATGCTGCTCCTCTCCGGGCACGCGCCGCTCGCCGAGCTCGGCAAGGGCGCCTTCCAGGAGCTGCCGCAGGCCGAGCTCGCCGCGCCGCTCACCAAGCTTTCCTTCACCGCGCAGTCGGCCGAAACCATCGGGCGGGACCTCGTGCGCGCGCTCGAGGCGGCGCGCGGCGGCCGACCCGGCCCTGTGCATCTCAGCCTGCCGACGGACGTGCTCGACGCCCGCGTCGAGGCCGACATCCCGGCCGCTCCCCCGAGGGAAGAAACGCCGGCGGTCCCGGCGGAGATCCTCGAGGCGCTGCGGCAGGCGAAAAAGCCGCTCGTCGTCACCGCGCGGCTGGGCGCGGCGGACTTCGAGGCCGTCTCGGGCGTGCCGGAGGTCTCGATGCAGAGCCCGCGCGGGCTGAACGACGCGACGCTCGGGCGCGTCGCAAGCCTGCTCGCGCAGGCCGACGTCGTGCTGCTCGCCGGCAAGCGCCTCGACTACACGCTCAAGTACGGGCGCGCGTTCGACCCCGCGGCGAGGATTGTCCGTCTGGAAACGCCGCGCGGGCTCGCCGAGGCTGCGCGAGGCCTCGGGTGGAAAAAAAGCGGCTGGCTTCGCGAGGTCAAGGATGCGCTCGCCTACCGGCCGGCGGCATGGCAGAAGCTCGGATTGTCCGCGGGCGCCGCGCATCCGGCGGCGGTCTGCCGCGCGCTCCAGCCGATGCTCGAGTCGCCGCAGGCCATCCTGGTGTGCGACGGCGGCGAATACGGCCAGTGGGCCCAGGCCTGCCTCCGCGCGCCGCGCCGCCTCACAAACGGCCAGGCCGGCGCGATCGGCTCCGCGCTGCCCTTCGCCGCGGCGGCGAAGCTCGCTTTCCCGGACGCCCCGGTCCTCGCGATGCTCGGCGACGGCACCTTCGGCTTCCACATGTCCGAGCTCGACACCGCCGTGCGCCACCAGCTCGGCTACATGGCGGTAGTCGGGACCGACGCATGCTGGAACGCCGAGTACCAGATCCAGCTGCGCGAGTACGGGAAAGACCGCGCGCACGGCCTCGATCTCCTGCCGACGCGCTACGGCGCCGCTGCGGCCGCGCTCGGCGCCCATGGCGAGGACGTCATGAAGGGAGTCGATCTGCCGGACGCGCTCGCTCGCGCCCGCAACGCGGGCCGCGTCGCCTGCGTGAACGTCGCCATCGAGCGCGCCGCCGCGCCCGCCTACTGAATCAAGCCTGGGGCCGTGCCCCGGCGTCCGACCACTCGGCCGCGCTGACGCCGGCGAGCGCCTGCACGCGCGCCTCGTCGCGCGCGAGCTCGGCCGCGCTTCCCTCGTACACGATCTCGCCGTTATCGATGACGTACGCGTCGTCGGCAATCTCGAGGCTCATGCGCGCGTTCTGCTCGACGAGCAGCACCGAGAGGCCGTCGGCGCGCATCTGCGCCACGATGCGGAATACCTCGCGCACGACCAGCGGCGCAAGGCCCTGGCTAGGCTCGTCCAGGATGAGGAGCTTCGGGTTGAGGAGCAGCGCACGCGCGATGGAAAGGATCTCCTGCTCGCCGCCGGAAAGCTGGCGGCCGCGATTGCCCTTGCGCTCGGCGAGGCGCGGAAACGTCTCGTAGATGCGCGCCGTGTTCCAGGGGCCGGGCCGCACGATCGGCACGAGCAGGTTCTCGTCCACCGTGAGGTTGGGGAAGATGCGCCTGCCCTCGGGCACGTAGCCCACGCCGAGCGCCGCGATGCGAAACGGCGTCCAGCGCGTCGTGTCCTGGTCGAGGATCGTCACCTTGCCGCTGCGCGCGGGCGTGAGGCCCATGAGGCTCCTGAGCGTCGTCGTTTTGCCGGCGCCGTTCCTGCCCAGGAGCGCTGTGATCTTGCCCTCGGCGGCCTTGAGGTGCACATCGTGCAGGATGTGGCTCTTGCCGTAGAACGTCTGCAGCCCGTGGGCTTCGAGCGCGTTCATGCGGCTTTCCCAAGGTAGGCGGCCTGCACCGCCTCGTTGGCGGCGATTTCGGCCGGCGTGCCCTGCGCGAGCAGCTTTCCCTGGTCGAGCACCGTCATGCGGTCGGCGAGGTGGAACACCACGCGCATGTCGTGCTCGATCAGCACGATGGTGTAGCGGCTGTTGCGGTGCAGGCGGCGGATGAGCGAGGTGATCTCGTAGGTCTCCTGGTCGCCCATGCCCGCGGTCGGCTCGTCGAGGAGCAGGAGCCGCGGCCTGAGCGCGAGCGCCATGGCGATCTCCGCGGCACGCTGGTCGCCGTGCGCGAGCTCGCCGACCAGGCGATCGGCTTTCGCGGCGAGGCCGCAGAGCGCGAGCACCTCGTCGACGTGGCGCGCGACGTCGGCTTCGGCCGCACGCCCGAGCCAGAAGCGAAGCCGGTAGCCCGCCGCGACCTCCGTCGCGATGCGCACGTTCTCGCGCACCGAGAGCTCGGGGAAGATTTCCGTGATCTGGAAGGTGCGCGCCATGCCGATGCGCACGCGCCGGTGCGGCGCGAGCCTGGTCACGTCGCGGCCCTCGAAGACGATGCGGCCCGAGCTCGGGGCGAAGAAGCCGCTGATCATGTTGAAGAAGGTGGTCTTGCCGGCGCCGTTCGGTCCGATGACCGCGTGCAGCTCGCCCGGCGGCACGCGGAGCGACACGTCGTTCACCGCCACCAGGCTGCCGAACGCCTTGGTGACGCCGCGCACCTCGAGGAGCGCCTCGGCCATCAGGAGGAGGACGGCGACGCCGGGCCCGGGGCGGGCGCGGCCGGCTTGGCGGCGCCCGACGTTCCGGCGAGCCGCATGCCGAGCACGCCGCGCGGGAAGAACAGCACCGCGAGGACGAAGATCGCGCCGAGGAACGACATCCAGTTCTGCGTCAGGCTCGAGAGGTAGTCCTGCAGCACCACGAACACCGCGGCGCCGACCAGCGGGCCCCAGAACGAGCGCATGCCGCCCAGCACGATCATGATGACGATCTCGCCGGACTGGTTGTAGTTGAGCAGCGTCGGGTCGGCGAAGTTGTTGAGCAGCGCATACAGGCCGCCGGCGAGCGCGGTGAAGAGCGTGGAGATCGAGAACGCGAGCCAGATGTGCTGCTCGATCGGGATGCCGAGGAAGCGCGCGCGGCGCTCGTTCTCGCGGATGGCGAGGAGCGTGCGGCCGAAGGGCGAGCGCAGCAGGAGACCCATGGCGCCGGTGCCGATCGCGAACACCAGCAGCACGAAGTAGTAGAACAGCGTCGCGTCGGACGCGATGTCGGCGGTCCAGCCGGGGAAGTGCAGCGGCTGGCGCGCGAAGCCGTTCAGGCCGTCGTCGCCGCCGGTGAGGCTGCTCCAGCGGAAGGCGGTGAAGTAGAACACCTGGCCGAAGGCGATGGTCACCATGGCGAAGTAGACGCCGCGGCGGCGCACGATCAGCGCGCCGAGCAGCGCGCCGGCCACGCCGCCGAGCAGCGTGCCGAGAACGAGCGCGAGCGGCGTGCTGTGGGTGAGGAACTTGAGCGCGAGCCCGGTGCCGTAGGCGCCGAGGCCGAAATAGGCGCCGTGGCCGAAGGACAGCACGCCGGTGAAGCCAAGCAGGAAGTTGAGCGACATCGCCGCGAGCGCGAGCACGGCGACGCGCGTGCCGAGCGCCATGTAGCCGCCGACGTGCAGCAGCCAGAAGGGCGTGGTCAGAAGCAGCAGCCACACCGCGGCGAGCACGATCCAGCGCCGCCGGTCGCCGGCGATCCTCACGACAGCAGGCCTTCCTCGCCGAGCAGGCCGCGCGGCCGCACCAGCAGCACGAGCGCCATCATCACGTAGATCACCGCCTCGCTCGCCGCCGGCCAGAACACGGTGGTGACCCCGGCCGCGACGCCGATCAGCAGGCCGCCGAGCAGCGTCCCGGGCAGGCTGCCGACGCCGCCGACGATGATCGCGACGAAGCTCGGCATGAGAAGGCCCGCGCCCATGGTGGGCTCGACGCCGATCTGGCCCGCGGCGAGCACGCCCGCGAGCCCGGCGAGGTAGGTGCCGAGCGCGAAGTTGAAGGTGCGCAGGCGCCGCACGTTGACGCCGAGCGAGGACACGGTGTCGAGGTCCAGGGTGCCGGCGCGGATGCGGATGCCCTCGCGCGTGTAGCGCAGCGCGAGGAAGAGGGCGCCCACCACCAGGGTCGCGATCACCACGATGAGGAGGCGGTAGTGGGTGAGGAAGAAGAGCTTGCTGCTCACCGGGTTGGCGAGGTAGGCGGGCACGGAGAAAGGCTTGCCGCTCGCGCCCCAGATGGCCCGCGTGCTGTCCTCGAAGATGAAGGCGAGGCCGAAGGTGAGCAGCAGGCTGTAGAGCGGGTCGCGCCGGTACATGTGATGCATCATCGTGCGCTCGACGATCAGGCCGAGCACCGCCACCAGCAGCGGCGAGAGGAACAGTGCCATCCAGAATCCGACGTACGGCGCGAGGGTGTAGGCGAGGTAGCCGCCCAGGGCGAGGAAGCCGCCGTGCGCGAAGTTGATGACGCCGGAGAGGTTCAGGATGAGCGACAGGCCGAGCGCCATCAGCACGTAGAACGCGCCGATGATCAGGCCGTTCGAGACGTTGAGGAGAAGCAGGTCGGTCATGGCTCGCGGCGCCGGCGCGCACGCGCCCGCGGGCGGGGAACCCCAAGGCACCCCGCCAGCGGCGTGCGCTGCGCCCGGCTCAGGCCGGGAAGCTCATCTTGCAGCCGGTCTCCTCGACCGGGCCGGCGGCTGTCTCGCCAGGCACGACGTTGTGCACGGTAAACATGTTGTCGGGATCGCCGCCCTTCGCGTTGTGCGCCTCCCCGGCGAACACGCTGCTCATCAGCTCATGGTCGCCGGGCCGGTAGGAGGGCGTATTCGGCTGCAGCGCCACTTCCGGCGGCAGCTTGAAACCCTGCAGCGCGCGCGCGAGCTTCTTGCCGTCGAGGCTCTTCTCCTGGGCGGCGATCAGCGCGAAGGTGTAGACCGAGGCGTAGCCGAACCAGTGGCGCGCGGTGGGGTTCTTGCCGCCGAGCGTCTTCTTCATCTCGGCGACGAATTTCTTCACGTGCGCGTTCTTGGGCTGGTCCCACCACCATTCCATGGTCCACCAGCCGATGCGCGCCTCGGGCGGCACCGCGCGCATGCTTTCCAGCTCGAAGAGCGTTCCGCCCACCGCCATCTGCTTGTCGAGGCCGAAGCCGATGAACTGCTTCAGGCTGTTCACCTGGTCGCCGCCGCCCATTACGTTGACGAGCACCTTCGGCGCGTAGGCCTTTGCCTTGATGAGATAGGCGGAGTAGTCGGCAGTGCCGAGCGGCACCAAATCGCCGGCGAATTCGCCGCCCGCGGCCTTCAGCTTCTTCACGAACGCTGCCTGCACCGAGTGGCCGTAGGCGTAGTCGGGTGTCAGGAAGTACCACTTCTTGCCGAATTTGCCGATCAAGGTATCGGCGATGGCGTTGACGTCCATCGTCGTGCTGTTGCAGACGCGGAACACGTTCCAATGGCAGTTCTCGCCGGTGACCACGTCGGTGTGGCCGCCGGAGACGATGTGCAGCACGCCCTTCTCGGAGGTGACGCCCGCCATGGCGAGCGCGATGCCGGAGTTGACGTCGCCGATGACGCAGTTCACCTGGTCGCGGTCGATGAGCTTCCTCGTCTTCTGCACGCCGGTGCCGACGTTGTTGGCGGAGTCCTCGACCAGCAGCTCGAGCTGGCGTCCGAGCACGCCGCCCTTCTTGTTGATCTCGGCGACGGCGAATTTCGCGCCTTCCATTTCGCCCTGCGCGATCGCGGCGTACACGCCGGTGAACGGATCCACCAGGCCGAGCTTGATCGACGACTCGCCGCGTGCGCTCAGGATGAACGGCGGCGCGAGCTGCAGCGCGCCCGCGGCGGCGCCCGCGGTCAGGATGGTCCGGCGCCGGCTGCTCGTCAGCTTGCTCATGGTCTCCTCCTAGAAGATCGGGATGCGGCCGAAAGGATGAAGCGGATTGATTATTGTTGCCGGACGGACTATATAAACAATCGGAGGACGAGGCAATGACACCCGAACAGGTGCTCGCCAGGCCGCCGCGCGTGCTGACGCAGGCGCAGCGCGAGTTCTATTTCCGCGAAGGCTACCTGCTGCTGCCCGGGGCGATCCCCGCCGACTGGATCGCACGGTTGCGCGCCGCGACCGAGGAGCTGGTCGAGCGCGGCCGCCGCGTCGCGCGCTCCGACGCGATCTACGACCTCGAGCCCGGCCACCGTCCCGAGGCGCCCCGCCTGCGGCGCGTATCGAACCCGGTCGAGCAGCACCCGGTGTTCTGGGAATACTGCATGCACTCGCCCATCGGCGACATCGCCGCCGACCTGGTCGGCCCCGACGTCAAGTTCCATCATTCCAAGCTCAACTTCAAGTGGGCGCAGGGCGGCGAGGAGGTGAAGTGGCACTACGACATCAGCTTCTGGCCGCACACCAACTATTCGCCGCTGACCGTCGGCACCTACCTCTACGACTGCGGCATGGATAACGGCCCGCTCGCCGTGCTGCCGCGCAGCCACGAGATCGATCCCATGCCCTCGCAGTACGGCGCCGACGGCAAATGGACCGGCTGCCTGAGCGACAAGGACGTTGCGTCGATCGACCCGGCCAAGGTCGTCTACCTGCCGGGGCCGGCGGGCTCGCTCACGCTCCACAACTGCCGCATGTGGCATTCATCGCCGAAGAACCTGTCCGATCTCGGCCGGCCGCTTCTTCTCTACACGCTCACGTCCGCGGACGCCGTGCCCTACACCGTCAACCCGATCCGCTCCCGGTACGACCAGACGCTGATCCGCGGCAAGCCCGCGCGCTGGGCGCACCACGACCCGCGGCCCTGCCTGATGCCGCCCGACTGGTCGGGCGGCATCAGCTCGATCTTCGCCCTGCAGCAGCAGGAATGAAGCGGCGCGCCGGCGCTAGCGCGGCAGGAAGGACTGGTCGACGAGCTTGTCGGCCTTCACCGGCTTGTCGAGCCAGTGGAGCTTGTCGAGCATGAAGGTGGCGAGCTTGTCGAGGCTGCCGACGTCGACGCGCGCGTTCGGGTCGCGCTTCCAGTCGGCGTTCCTGAGGTAGATCTCGAGCGGCGTGCGGATGAAGCCGGCCTTGTGCAGGTCGGCCTTCGCCTTCGCGGTGTTCGCGAGGTAGTACTTCGTGACCACGACGTAGTCGGCGAGGAAATCGCGCACCGTGTCGGGATGCGCCTTGATGAACTTGTCGCCGAACCAGATATCGAGCAGCTCGTGGTCGTAGCCCACGGCCTCGCGCGCCGTGAAGAGCTTGCGCAGGCCGCCCTTCGCGACCTCGGCGGAATAGAACGGCTCGACGAAGGTCCCGGCCGCGATCTTGCCGGTGCGCACCGCGTCGCCCATCACCGGGAAGCCGAGCGGGATGATCTTCGTGTCCTTGTCGGGCTGCAGGCCGGCGTTCAGCAGCCCCGCGCGCGCCCAGAGGTCGGTGGCGGTCTTGATGCCGACCACGCCCATCGTCTGGCCCTTGAGGTCCTTGATGGTCTTCACCGGGCCGTCGGCCTTGACCATGTAGGTCGTGCTGAACCACTGCTTGCCCGCGGCTTCCTGGCAGATGCTCGCCACGACCTTCAGGTCCACGCCCTGCGCGTCGGCGAAGATCACCGACAGGCCCGGCGCGGTGCCGCCGTCGAGCTCGCCCGCGAGGTAGGCCTGGAAGCGCTCCGGGTTGCCCTGGAACTTCACCAGCTGGAGCTTGTAGGTCTTGCCCTGGTGCGGCGTGAGGTCCGGGCGCGCGCCCATGAGCCAGAGCTGCTCCTCGGCGGCGAAGCCGTGGCCGAAGCGCACGAGCTGCGGGTCGGCGGCAACGGCACACGTCGAAACGAGCGCGAAAAGAACGGCGATGAAATGCTTCAAGGGCGCCTCCTCAAACGTAGTAGGTCTCGAGTTTTTCCCAGTATACCAACCGGTCGCGGGCGAAGAGCAGGAGCGCGTCGAGCGCTACCCCGAGCGCCGCGATGACCACCACCACGGCGAGCATGCGCGCCGTCTGCAGCGAGGAGAGTGCGTAGATCACCAGGTAGCCCAGGCCGTCGGCCGAGCTCACCATCTCGGTGATGATCACCACGATCATCGCCACCGGCAGCGCGACGCGCAGGCCGGCGAAGATGAAGGGCACCGTCGCCGGCACGATGACGCGCCGCAGGATCTGCGCGCGCGAGGCGCCCATGTTCTGCGCCGACCAGAGGAGCGCCCGGTTCACGTGCTGCGCGCCCTGCGAGGTGATGATCACGATCGGGTAGAGGCACTCGAGGAACACCAGCGCGACCTTCGAGAGGCTGCCGATGCCGAAGACGAAGATGAAGATCGGAAAGAGCGCGAGCTTCGGCACCGCGTAGGTGCCCGAGAAGAGCGGCTCGAGCAGCGCGGCGGCCACCCGGGAGCGGCCCATGAGCATGCCGAGCAGCACGCCGGCGATCGCCGCCACGGCGAAGCCGGCGAACGCGCGCTCGAGCGTGACGAGGGTCTGCTCCCAGGCCTCCGTCGTGGAGGCGAAGGCGGCGAGCTCGCGGAAAATCTTCCCGAGCGGAGGGAAGAGCAGCGGGCTCCACAGGCCGCTGCGCGCGGCCGCTTCCCAGGCGGCGAGCACGAGGGCGAGCGCGGCGAAGCGGCGCAGGAGCTTCATGCGGAGGCGGCCTCCTGCCAGGCGAGCACGCGGCCGCGCGCGTAGCGCAGCAGCCGGTCGCCGGCGTAGCCGAGGACCGCGATGCTGACGAGCGAGACGTACATGAGGTCGAAGCGCAGGCTGTTCTCGGCGTCGCGGATCAGGTAGCCCAGGCCCGAGCGCGAGTTGATCATCTCGGCGGCGAACATCACGATGAAGGAAAGCGCGAGGGAGACGCGCAGCGCCGCGAAGACGAGCGGCGCCGCGCTCGGCACGACGATGCGGCTGAAGACGCGCCAGCGCCCGGCGCCCATGTTGAGCGCCGACCAGACGAGGATGCGCGGCGCCTGGCGCGCGCCGTAGTAGGCGTTGATGAACGCCGGGTAGGCGCAGGCGAGCGCGATGATGAGGATCTTGGAGAGATCGCCGATGCCGAACCACAGCATGAAGATCGGCAGGATCACGATCTTCGGCACCGGGTAGGTGAGGAACACCGCCGGCGTGAGCACCTCGTCCGCCGCGCGCCAGGTGCCGGCGAGCAGCCCCGCCGCGACGCCGAGCGCGGAGCCGAGCAGGAAGCCGGGGACCGAGCGCGCGAGGCTCGCGCCGACGTGGCGGTAGAGCTCCCCCGAGGCGAGCGCCGCCGCCATGGCGCGCACGATCGCAAGGGGATCCAGGATGTACTCGGGCAGCCCGGCCCAGGAAGCGCCTTGCCAGAGAAGGAGCAGGGCGACGAGCGCACCCGCCTGCAGCAGGCGAATGCGGTCAGGGGGCCGAGGCATCGCCGTCCCGGCGCGTCATGAAGAGCTCGACCGGCAGCTCGGTGCCGAGCTGGCGCGCGCGCGCGAGCTCGAGGACGCGCTTGCCGATGCAGGCGAACTGGTTGCCCATGCCGCCGTTGTTGTTGTGGTAGGTGATCTGCTCCGGTGCCGTGCGGCCGCGCCCGCGCCCCGCGCACAGCTCGGCCAGCTCGCGGATGCTGTCCTCGCGGATCACTTTCTTCCTCAGGGGATCGGTCAGCTCCGTCTGGTCGTCGATCTCCAGCTGCTCGCGCAGGTTCACGACGATGAGATCCGCGCGCGCCGCGCACTCGTCGTCGAGCTCGCGCTGCGGGTAGAAGCGCGTCGCCGACTTGATGCCGACGAGGTGCGCGCCGCGCGAGAGCCAGCGGCCGAAAAGCACCGGCTCGGTGGCGTTGGTCGCCGCCACGGCGATGTCCGCGCCGCGGATCGCGTCCTCGGCCGACGCGCAGGGCACCGCGTGCAGGCGGAGTTTCTCGCCCATGCGCTCGGCGAAGCGGCGCCGGTTCTCCGCCGAGGGCGAGTAGACCCGGAGCTTGCGCAACCCGGGCCGCACCGCCACCAGGCCTTCCACCTGCGCCGCCGCCTGCTTGCCCGAGCCGAGGATGCCGAGCGTCTGCGCGTCCTCGCGCGCGAGGTGCCTCGCGGCCACGGCGCTCGTTGCGCCGACGCGCAGCGCCGAGATGGCGTGGTCATGCACGATGCCGAGGAGCTCGTTGGTCGCCATGTCCCAGAGGAGCACGAAGCCGGAGAAGTCGCCGCGGAATTCCAGGCGCTCGCGTCCGTCCCGGACGGGCCTCGCGACGTGCGCCGCATCGACGCGCAGCGCGAGGACGCCTTCGCCGGGCAGCGCGCCCGCGATCACGTTCATCATCGACCAGCGCGGCTCCTTCGGGTGCGCGAGCGGCACGTGCAGCCGCCGGCGCGCGAGCACCGCGCCCTTGCCCAAACCGAGGTCGCGATAGGAGCGCTCGACGAGGTCCACCGCCTCGGCCATCGGCACGAGGCCGGCGGCCTCTTCGGTGGTAAGGACGAGGGTGCTCGCTACACCCAAACTTGCAGGACGTAGTCGTAGGCCGCCTGCGCGTTGGTCATGTCCACGCGCTGCAGCTTGATACGCCAGCCGTCCTTCGTCTTTTTCAGGTGGTGGGTGTAGGCGCCGGCGAAGTGGCGCACGTCGTCGCGCCGCAGCTCCATCATGTGGAAGCGCGAGCGCACTTCGACGTTTCCCTTCCTGTCATCTTTCTGGATGACGATGTTGGAGACCACGTGGTTCGTGCCCCAGAGCGGGCGCTGCGACCAGGCGTCGGGATGCAGCACCCGGCCCATGCGCACGTTCATGAGATTCTTGTCTTCGGCGAAGATCGCCGGCTGGCCGTCCCAGGTCTTGTACGACGCGTCGGGCGGCATCCAGTAGATGCCGTCCTCGGTGAAGAGGCCGATCCACTCCTTCCATTCCTTGCTGTCGAGCAGCTCGGCCTGGCGGTAGAGCAGCTGCTCGACCTCGTGCTGCAGCCGCGGATCGAAGCCGTTCGCCTTTTTCACCGTCGCGGATTTCCTCCTAGCCACGCATGTACTCCGCCCACGCCTTCATCTGGTTGCGCATCGGCGCTTCGGAGGTGCCCATGTTCGGTGCGCTCTCCACCGCCCCGTCCTTCTCCAGATCGCGGCCATGGTGGCGATGGAAGCTCACCCAGTCGCCGCCGTCGGAGGCGAGGCCCTGGTGGCATTTCCAGAAGTTCTCCAGGTCGTCGGCGTTGATCAGCGTCGCCGGCGAGTTCACGAGGTTGTAGTACGCGAGCGAGCGGCGGTAGATCGCCTCGGGCGCGCCCTTCAGCCGGAAATGCCAGATCTCGGTGAGCGTGCGGTCGACGCCGAGCGGGCGCACCGCGCGCAGCTGCTGCAGCGGCGACTGCACCGAGAGCCCGGGGTAGACGAGCACGTGGTGGATGTTGACGCCGACGATCTCCTCGAAGCGCTTCTTGCCGTAGCGCTGGACCATGATCTTGTCGTAGGCGAGCGTGTCGGGATCCTGCGGGCGCAGCCCCATGTAGCCCGTGAGGATGCAGTGGCCGTACGGATAATTGATCGTCTGGAAGTTGTCCCACTTGTCGATCGTCACCGTCGCGAAGGCCGAGAGCATGTGGTAGGAGAGCGGCACCTCGCCGCCCTTCGCCTTCTTCGCGATCGCCTTTTCCACCTCGTGGGCGGCGCGCCCGGTGGACTGGTGCGTCACCGACGGATGCAGCGCGTCGATCTGGTTCTCCATGAACAGCTTCCAGTTCGAGTGCTGGATGACGCGGAAGCAGTTCGGCACGATCTCCACTTCGCCGTCGGGCGCGCGGTCGCACATGTCGTCGAACGCGACGATCGACTTCCCGAGGAATTCCTTCAGGGAAGGCCCCTCGGCAGAAAGGCTGGCGAACACGAACCCGCGATACGCCTCGACGCGCGCGGCGGGCTTGACGTTGCAGTCCGGGTTGTCGCGGCCGAGGCGCGTGCCCTTGTAGCCCGAGTCCATCATCGGGATGTTCTTCAGCCGGCCGTCGTGCTCGAAGGTCCAGGCGTGGTACGAGCAGCGGAAGAAATCGCCCGTGTTGCCCTTGCGGTCGCCGCAGAGCAGGTTGCCGCGGTGCGGGCAGCGGTTGTGGAGCACGGCGACGCCGCCGTCGGACTTGCGCACCATGAGCATCGGCTGGCGGCCGATCTGCACCGTGTAGTAGTCGCCCGCCTTCGGGATCTGCGACAGGTGCCCGCAGTAGATCCAGACGCGCTCGTGGATGCGCTGCATCTCGAGCTCGAAGATCGCCGCGTCGGTGTAGACCTCGCGCCGCACCCGGTCGGGCTCGACGTATTTCGTCAGGTCGGGGATGCGTTCCTGCAGCATGGCGGGCTCCGGCTAGTTCGCCGCGTACGCCGCGCGGCACTTGGCGATGTCTTCGTCGCTCATCACCGGCTTGATGACGCACTGGCTCATGAGCTGATCGCGCTTCGCCTTCGCCCTTTTCTCCTGCTCGGCCGCCGCCTGCGCGGCCTGCGCTTTCTTGTCGGCTTCGGCCGAGGCGGCCGCTGGCTCCGCCGCGGCGGCGGGCTCGGCGGGCTGCGGCGCCGGCGCGGCGGCCGCCGGCTGGACCTTCGCCGCCTGCACCTGCGCTCGCGGCCCCTGCGCCGGAGCCGCCTGCACCCTGGCGGGTTGCGCGGGAGCCGGCTGCGGCTGCGCGAGCAGCGGGGCGGGCGCGGCGGCCGCGCCTGCGAGAAGCAACGCAAAACACCAGCGCCGTTTCAGCATAGGGTCTTCCTCCTCGGGTGAGGCGAGATTACCCTATTACGCTCTCTACGAGGAGGAGGGTTCCATGTCGAGAAACGTTCTGATGCTGGCGCTCGCGCTCTTTGCGGCGGACGTGCCCGCGCAGACCGCGCTCAGGATGAAGATGTTCCCCGGGGCGCAGTCGGTCCCGGTGCTCGCCGCGGTGTCGCAGGGGTTTTTCGAGCGCCGCGGACTCACGGTGGAGGTGCTCTTCACCGTCAACTCGCAGGAGCAGCGCGACGGCCTTGCTTCGGGCGACTTCCAGATCGCGCAGGCGGCGGTGGACAACGCCGTCGCGATGGTCGAGATGGCGAAGAAGGACGTCGTCATCGTCACCGGCGGCGACAGCAGCATGAACGAGCTCTTCGTGCAGCCCGAGGTCAAGGGCTATGCGGACCTCAAGGGCCAGACGCTTCTCGTGGACGCGCCCAACACGGCGTACGCGCTGCAGCTGAAGAAGATCCTGCTCGACAACGGCCTGAAGGAGGGCGCGGACTACACGATCTACCCGATCGGCGGCACCGGCCTGCGCCTCAAGGGAATGAAGGAGAACAAGGCCTACAAGGCCGCGATGCTCAATCCGCCCTTCTCCGTCGACGCGCAGGCCGCGGGCCTGAAGAGCATGGGCCGCGCCGTGGACCTGCTCGGCCCCTACCAGGCGCAGGGCACCTTCGTGCTGCGCGGCTGGGCACAGGCGAACCGCGAGCTGCTGCAGCGCTACATCGCCGCTTTCGTCGAAGGCACGCGCTGGACGCTCGATCCGAAGAACCGCGACGCCGTGGTGGAGCTCCTTGCCGGGCGGCTCAAGGTCTCGCCCGAGGTGGCGGCCCGCACCTACAGCGCGATGGTGGATCCGAAGTTCGGCCTCACGCCGGACGCGCGCTTCGACATGGAGGGCTTCCGGCGCGTGCTCGCGTTGCGCGCCGAGATCGAGGGCAGCTGGGGCGGGACGCCGCCGGCGCCGGGCAAGTACGTCGATCTCGCCTACTACGACGACGCCATGAAGCTGCTTTCCCATTGAAGGTCGTCGACGTCCATACGCACATGCTGAGCGAGGAGTACGTGCGGCTCCTCAGGAAGCACGGCGGCAAGTACAGCGTGAAGAAGGTGCGCGGCGGCGCGAGCGCGGTGCATCGCGACGGGGCGCCTTTCATGACGCTGCTGCCGGGCATGTTCGACTACGGCGCGCGCATCCGCGCCATGGACGCCGCCGGAGTGGACATCGCGATCGTCACGCTGACCAGCCCGAACGTCTTCTTCGGGCCGGCGCGAGTCAGCCTCGAGGCCTCCCGATCCATCAACGATGAAATGGCGCTGCAGCAAGGCCGCTATCCCGATCGGCTGCGCTTCATGTGCTCGCTGCCGTGGCAGCACCCGAAGCTCGCGCTCGCCGAGCTCGAGCGCGCGTGCGACGGGCTCGGCGCGGTCGGCGTGATGGTGCTCGCCAATATCGACGGCGCCTCCCTGACCGAGAAGCGGTTCTCGCCGATCTGGCGCGAGATCGACCGCCGCCGCCTGCCGGTGCTCTTGCATCCGAGCGCTCCGCCCGCGACGAAGCAGCTCGACGTGGCCCGGTACAACCTCGTCGCGTCGGTCGGCTTCATGTTCGACACCACCCTTGCGGTGAGCCGCATGATCTTCGACGGCTTCCTCGACCGCTATCCGAGCCTCAAGCTGATCGCGGCGCACGGCGGCGCGACCCTGCCCTACATTGCCGGGCGCCTCGACGTCTGCTTCGACAACATGCCGGCGTGCCGGGAGCGGATTTCGGCGCGCCCTTCCGCCTATTTGAAGAAGATCTACTACGACTCGGTGGTCTTCCAGCAGGAGTCGCTCGAGCTCGCGCTCAAGGTGGGGGGAGCGGACCGCGTGCTCTACGGCTCGGACTACCCGCACAACATCGGCGACATGAAGGGCTGCCTCGCCCGGGTGGACGCGCTTCCCGCGGCGCAGCGCGACGCCGTGCGCGGCGGGAACGCGATGCGCATCTTCAGGCTCTAAGGTGTATTCTCGCCCCATGATCAAAGTCAGGATTGCTCCCAACAACCCGGTCTTCGACCTGCCGGTCATCGTCGGCATCGAGGAGGGGCTCTTCAAGCAGGCGGGGCTCGACGTGAGCTTCTCGGCGACCTACGCCGACCGCGAGCGCGACACCGCCGAGAAACCGATCTTCGAGCGCCTCAAGGAAGAGATGTTCGAGTGCGGCTCCGCGGACAGCTACAACGTGTGCGAGTGGGCGAGCATCGACCGCCTCGAGCGCGGCACGCGCGGCGGCAAGCTCGCGGCGCTGCGCGCGGCGGTCGCGGCGCAGGCGATCGTCACGTTCGACGACAAGCTGCAGACGCCGCGCGACATGGCAGGCGTCCCGGTGGTGGTGCAGGAGCTCACCGGCTCGCACTACACCACGATCCAGATGCTGGAGAGCGCGATCGGCCGCGAGCATCTCAACATCCAGCACGGCGGCCTGCCGCAGAAGCGCTGGGAAGGCCTCAAGAACGGCAGCTACCGCGCCATCACGGTGATGGAGCCCTTCATCAGCCTCGCCCTCAAGGAGGGCGCGCACATCATCGCCGCATCCTTCTACCGCGGCGGCGAGGTGGTCGCGGCGGAGCTCACGCCGGGGCAGAGGAAGGGCTACTACGACGCCGAGAACAAGGCCGTGGACCTCATCAACGCGGACTTCTACAAGTACGCGCATCACGTCGCCGCGCACGCAAAAGGCGCGCTGCAGCCGAACGAGCTCCTGCGCGCGTTCGTGCACTACAAGCACGTGGATTACTACGACCCGGAGCTCTTCAACCGCGCCTACGACTGGATGAAGGCGCGCGGCATGACCGAGGGCCAGAGCGCGCACGGCGCGCTGGTCGTCGGCTAGCCTCGCTTACGGCGGCGAGCCCGCGCCCAGGCGCGGGACCTCGGGATCGTCCATGAGGTAGACCTCGCGCACGAGGTCGTCGGCCGAGAGCTGGACGAAGAGCGCCTTCGGCGCCGGGAACGACTGGAACTTGTAGGTCCAGATCTCGCGCTCCATGCGCGGGAACGGATCCTTGCGGTACGGCGGGCCGACGAGATCGAGCACCTCGCCCGCGGTGGTCTTGTTGGGCACGATCCGCCCGACCGTCTGCTCGGTGAGGCGCTGCTCGAGCGCGATCAGCCGGCCGTCGGGCGCGATGCGCGCCGCATAGCTGCCGAAGCCGTACGGCATCTGCGGATACCAGAGCTCGGTCTCGCCGTTCGCGAGCTTGCGCACGTCGGCCGGCCGGCCGAGCGACGCCTCGACGTCGCTCTGCATGGACTGGCCGGGCACGAGGCCGTGGCCGATATCGACGCTCGCGCACGCCGCAAGCAGCGCGCTGGCGATCGTGGAGAGAACGAGGCGCGTGTTCATGCGGGCAATTGTAGGAGCTTGGGCATGACTTTGCGCGCAAAAAGCTCCAGCGAGCGCAGCGCGTGCTCCTGCGCAAGGTCGCCGAAAGAAAAAATACAGAGAAGATAGTTCGCACCCGTCATTTCCAGCATTTCCGTCAGCTTCGGCAGCACGCTCTCGGGCGTCCCGGTGATGAGGCGGTGCGCCGAATCCTCGGCGTACGGATCGTTCTTGTGCACGTCGGGCCGCCCGAGCTTGCGCGTCAGGTGGTGGATATGCGCGGCCCATTTCCAGTACGCCTCGAGGCCCAGCCGCTCGGCCTCGCGCTCGTCCTCGGCGATGACGAGGTGCTGGGTCTTTGCGAGATAGGGCTCGGCGACGTGCGCGTTGTGCCGGCCCGGGTCGGCGCGGTGCGCGCGCCACAGCTCGCGGTAGCGCTCGAAATGCGGCTTGCAGTCGGCGAGCTTGCCGAGAAACGCGGTGTGGTAGCCGTGGCGCGCGGTGAACTCGATCGATTCCGCGTTCGAGCTCGGGAACCACAGCGGCGGGTAGGGCTTCTGGACCGGCTTAAGGTGCAGCTCGGCATCCTGGTAGCGGAAGTATTTCCCGCTGTAGTCCAGGGCGTCGCTCTTGCAGGCGGCGAAGAACACCTCCAGCGTCTCGCGGTAGCGCTCGCGCGACTGGGCGACGTCCTGCATGCCGAAGATGCGCGACTCGATCGGCGACACGCCGCGCCCGACGCCGAGCTCGAGGCGCCCGCGCGAGAGGTGGTCGAGCATGCACACCTCGTTGTAGAAGCGGTAGGCGTCGTACCACGGCAGGCAGAACGTGAGGCCGCCGGCGCGCAGGCGCCGGGTGCGCTGGAACATCGCCGAGAGCAGCACGCTCGGCGAGCCGTCGATGGAAAGCGGAGTGCCCTGGTGCTCCGCCAGCAGGTAGCTGTGCAGGCCGGCCCGGTCGGCCGCCTCGGCGAGGCGCAGCTTCTCCTCGTACACGTCGCCCGCGGAGCGCGTCTGCGAGGCTTCGACCCAGTCGAAAACGCCAAAGCGCATGCTCAGACTCCCAGGTAGCGATGCCACAGCCCGCGGTCGGCGGCGAGCTCCGCGGAGCTCCCCTGCCAGGCGACGCGGCCGCGCTCGATGATGGTGTGGCGATCGGCGATCTGCACCAGGCGCTCGACGTACTTGTCGATCACGAGGATGGTCTGGCCGCCTGCGCGCAGGCGCGCGAGGCAGCGCCAGATCTCCTCGCGCACGAGCGGGGCCAGCCCTTCCGTGGCTTCGTCGAGGATCAGCAGATGCGGATTGGTCACGAGGGCCCGCCCGATCGCGAGCATCTGCTGCTCGCCGCCCGAGAGCTGGTTTCCCATGTGCTCCTGCCGTGCGTGCAGCGACGGAAAGAGCTCGAACACCCGGGCGGGCGTCCACGGGTCCCTGCGCGCCGAGCGGTTGCCGGCGAAGGCTTCGAGGTGCTCGCGCACGCTCAGGTTGGGAAAGATCTGGCGCCCCTCGGGGACGAGCGCGATGCCGGCGCGCGCGATGCGGTCGGGCCGCTCGCGCTCGATGCGCCGGCCGCGGAACTCGATGGCGCCGCCGCGCGCCGGCGTCAGGCCGAGGATCGAGCGCACCGTGGTGGTCTTGCCCATGCCGTTGCGCCCGAGCAGCGTCGCCGTCTCGCCGTCGCGGATCTCCACCGACAGGCCGAAGAGCACCTGGCTCGCGCCGTAAGCGGTCTCGAGAGCGGCGATGCGCAGCATCACGCGATCGCTTCCTCGCCGAGGTAGGCCTTGCGCACCTCGGCGTTCTCCTTGATGCGCTGCGGCGCGTCGGTCGCGATCAGCCGCCCGTTGACGAGCACCGAGATGCGATCGGCGAGGCGGAACACCGCGTCCATGTCGTGCTCGACGAGGAGCAGCGTCAGCCCGCCGCGCAGGCGCGCGATCAGCTCCACCATGCGCTGCGAGTCCTCCGGCCCCATGCCGGCCATCGGCTCGTCGAGCAGCAGCAGCTTCGGCCGCGTCGCGAGCGCGAGCCCGACCTCGAGGGCGCGCTGCTCGCCGTGCGAGAGCGCCGCCGCCGCGACCTCCAGGCGCGCGCCGAGCCCGATCTCGGCCGCGAGCGCGCGTGCCTCCTCGAAGAGCCTCTTCTCGGCGCTCACCGGGCGCCAGAAGCGGAAGCTCGTGCCGCTGCGCGCCTGCACCGCGAGGGCCAGGTTGTCGAGCACGTTCGCGCGGCGGAAGATGCTCGTGATCTGGTAGCTGCGCGCGAGGCCCGCCGCCACGCGCCTGTGCTGCGGATCCCGGGTGATCTTCCTGCCTTCGAAAAAAATGTCTCCGCTGTCCGGCGTGAGGCTGCCGCAGATTTGCGCGAGCAGCGTCGTCTTGCCGGCGCCGTTCGGGCCGATGAGCGCGTGGGCCTCGCCGGCCGGCAGCGCCAGGCTCACGCCGTCGGTGGCCGCGACGCCGCCGAAGTGCTTGCAGACGCTACGGAGCTCGAGCACGGCGCGTGAAAAGCCCGGCGATGCCCTGCGGGGCGAAAAGCACGATGAGGAGCAGCACCAGGCCGACGCCGAGCCCTGCGTGCTGCTGGTAGTTCGGCGCGAGGCGCGCCAGCCAATCGACCGGATACTCGGCGATCAGGTGCTCGAGGGTGAGGAGCGCCGCGGCGCCGATCAGGCCGCCCCACAGATGGCCGACGCCGCCGATGATCACCATGATCATGAGCGTCCCGGACTGGATCCAGTGCAGCACGTTCGGGTTCACGTATTTGCCGTGGCTTGCGAGGAGCGCCCCGGCGAGGCCGCCCGCCGCTCCGGCGATCACGAAGCAGGCGAGCTTGGTCCGGTACACGGGGAAGCCGATCGCCTCGGCACGCACCTCGTTCTCGCGGATCGCGGTCACCACGCGGCCAAAACGCGCGCGCGCCAGGCGGTGCAGCGCGTAGAGAAGCGCGAGGAGGAGGCCGAGCACGACGTAATAGAAGGTCACCTCGTTGCCGGCGTCGAGCCCGAGCCCGAGCTCGGCGCGGCCGGGCAGGCTGAGGCCCTCGTCGCCGCCGTAGGCCTTCATGGAGGTGACGAGGTAGAACATCATCTGCGCGAACGCGAGCGTGATCATGATGAAGTAGACGCCGCGCGTGCGCAGCGACACCGCCCCGATCGCCGCCGCGGCGAGCGCCGACACCGCGATCGCCGCCGGCCATTCGAGCCACGCGCTGGTGACGCCTTCGGCGAAGAGGATGCTCGCGACGTACGCCCCGGTGCCCACGAACGCGGCATGGCCGAAGGAGATCATGCCGCCGTAGCCGAGGGCCAGGTTGAGGCTCGTCGCCGCGATCGCATAGATGAGGACGCGGCTCGCGAAGCTCACGTAGAAGAGGTTGTCCACGGCGCTCATGGCGAGCGGGTAGGCCACGAGCAGCACGATCACGGCGGCGACGGTCTTCATCCTCGGGCGGGGAACAGGCCCTGCGGCTTGAAGTACAGCACCACCGCCATGAGCAGGTAGATCGCCACCGAGGCGATCGCCGGCCCGGCGGCGCTCGCCACGCGCGGCTGGAAGAACAGGCCGAAGAGGATCGGCAGGAAGGCGCGCCCGATCGTGTCCACGACCCCGACCAGCAGCGAGCCCACCAGCGCGCCGCGGATCGAGCCGATGCCGCCGATCACGATCACGACGAAGGCGAGGATCAGGATGTTCTCGCCCATGCCGACCTGCACCGCGAGCAGCGGGCCGAGCAGGCTGCCGGCGAGCGCGCAAAGCGCCGCGCCGATGCCGAACACCGCGGTGAAGAGCGCGCGGATGTTGACCCCCATGGCGAGCGCCATCTCGCGGTTCGAGGCGCCCGCCCGGACCAGCATGCCCATCCTCGTCTTCGTCACCAGCAGGAAGAGCGCCGCGGCGACGGCGAGGCCGACGACGATGATCACGAGGCGATAGGACGGGTACATGAGGCCCGGAATGAGCTCGACCGGCCCGGAGAGCGCCGCCGGCATGGAGAGCGGCGCGTCCGAGCCCCACACGAGGCGCACCGCCTCGTTGAGGATCAGGATAAGGGCGAAGGTGGCGAGCACCTGGGACAGGTGATCGCGCGTGTAGAGCCGCCGCAGCAGCGACACCTCGAGCAGCATGCCGAAGGCCGCGCTCGCCGCGATGGCGAGCAGCACGCCGGCCGCGAACGAGCCGGTCGCCTGCACCAGCGTCGCGGCGAGGAATGCGCCCACCATGTAGAGCGAGCCGTGCGCGAGGTTGATCATGTCCATGATGCCGAAGACGAGCGTCAGCCCCGCGGCGAGCAGAAAGAGCATCAGCCCGAACTGCAGGCCGTTCAGCGACTGCTCGAGAATCAGGATCCAGGACATGCAATAAAAAAGGGGCGAAAGCTCGCCCCTCGATTGTCTCCTAAACCCCTTACTTCATCGGGCAATCCTGGACGTAAGCGTCGCCGCGGTCCTTGAAGATGGTGCCGATGGTCTTGTTCACGAGCCGGCCTTGCGCATCCTTGCCGACCACGCGCAGGTAGTAGTTCTGGATCGGCATCTGGTTGCGGTTGAATTTGAACGCGCCGCGCACCGACTCGAAGTGCGCCGCCTTCATCGCCTTGCGCACGGCCTGCACGTCCTCCACCTTGCCCTTGACGTCGCGCACCGCGCCGTCGATGAGCAGCGCCGTGTCATAGCCCTGCGCGGCGAATACGGAGGGCAGCCGGTTGAATTCCTTCTCGAACGCGGCGACGAATTTGCGGTTCGCGGCGTTGTCGAAGTCGAGCGCCCAGTGCGCGCTGTCAAAGAGGCCGAGCGTCGCCTCGCCCACGGGCCTCAGGATGTCCTGGTCGTCGCCGAAGCCCGGAACGATGAGCGGGATGTCCTTCGACATGCCTGCCGCCACGAACTGCTTGATGAAATTGATGCCCATGCCGCCGGGCAGGAAGATATAGAGCGCGTCCGGCTTCGCGGCGCGCACCTGCGCGAGCTCCGCCGCGTAGTCGAGCTGGCCGAGCTGCGTGTAGACCTCCGCCGCGATGGTGCCCTTGTAGAAGCGCTTGAACCCGGCGAGCGAGTCCTTGCCCGCCTGGTAGTTGGGCGCGATCAGGTAGGCGCTCTTGTAGCCCTTGTCGGTCGCGTGCTTGCCGGCAGCCTCGTGGTAGGCGTCGTTCGGCCACGAGGCGACGAAGAAGTACGGATTGCACTGCTTGCCGGCGAGCGGCGAGGGCGCCGCGTTGGGGCTGACATAGATGATCTTGTTGTCCCAGGCCATCGGCGCGGCGGCGAGCAGGATGTTGGAGAACACGATCCCGGTGAGGAAGTTCACCTTCTCGAGGCGCACATAGCGCTCCGCGAGCTGCCTGCCGACATCGGGCTTGAACTGGTCGTCGCCCACCAGCACCTCGGCCGGGACGCCGCCGAGCTTGCCGCCGTTCATCTTCACCGCGAGCTGGAAGCCGTCGCGGATGTCGACGCCGAGCGCAGCACTCGGGCCGGAGAGCGTGCTGATGAAGCCGACCTTGATCCGGTCGGCGGCCTGCGCGCTGAGCGCGAGCGCCGCGGCAGCGATGACCGCCAGGAATTTTTTGCTCATGGGATCCTCCTCCGTCGAGCGCACGATTCTAATCCACCTTCCTGAGGATGCCGATCCAGCGTTGCTGCCGCAGGTACTGGGGCACGGGCCCCGCCGCCTCGGCGGCCGCCATCTGCGCGAGGCGCGCTTCCTTCTGCGGGGTGTTCTCGGCGATCGCGTCGAGCGCGTCCTTCAGCATCGGCTCGTAATCGGCGCCCACCGGGCACACGTCGGCGCAGCGCCGGCATCCCGTCACCACGCCGGCGCCGCGCAGGATGCTTTGCCACAGGTCGAAGCTCGCCTCCGAGCGCA
>Ga0070741_10003313_pt1 | contig 40331 bp, 23 predicted proteins | sample Coa_R1_4_FD_66440 | JGI IMG/M metagenome (GOLD analysis project Ga0070741, IMG submission 66440) | Surface soil microbial communities from Centralia Pennsylvania, which are recovering from an underground coalmine fire - Coalmine... | ecosystem: Environmental > Terrestrial > Soil > Unclassified ...
CCCGGCGGGTCGGTCGCCGTCCTCATCCTCGACCTCGATCACTTCAAGGAGCTCAACGACACGCTCGGCCATCAGGCTGGCGACCTCCTGCTCGAGAGCATCGGGCCGCGGGTGCGCCGCGTGCTCCGAAGCGGCGACCTGCTGGCGCGGCTCGGCGGCGACGAGTTCGCGATCCTCATGCACGGCGCCACCAGGACCGGAGCGGCCCGCGTAGCCGAGCGGGTTCGCGGGGCGATCGCCGAGCCGTTCTACGTGCAGGGGTTCAGCCTCCGCGTCGAGGCTAGCGTCGGCATAGCGGTCGCGGACGGCAACAGCGCCGAGGAGCTGATGATGCAGGCCGACGTCGCCATGTACCAGGCGAAGCGCGACCGCTCCGGATACGAGTTCTACGCGCCCGAGCGGGACGAGCACTCACGCCGGCGCCTCGCCCTCATCGCCGAGCTTCCGGATGCGATCGAGGCTCGCCAGCTCACGCTCCACTACCAGCCCAAGTGCGATCCGCAGACCGGGCTTGCCGCCGGGGTGGAGGCGCTCGTTCGCTGGGAGCATCCGCGCCTCGGGCTGCTTCCGCCGGCCGAGTTCCTGCACCTCGCCAGCCGCGCGGCCCTGATCCGGCCGCTGACCCTCCTCGTGCTCGACCTTGCGCTCGAGCGCGGGGCCGGCTGGCGCCGCGAGGGCCTCGACCTGGGCGTGGCCGTGAACCTCGCGGCCGCGAACGTGCTGGACCTCCAGATACCGCGCGACGTCGCGAGGCTCCTCCGCGAGCACGAGCTGCCACCTGAAAGGCTCACCCTGGAGATCAATGAGACCACGATCATGGCGGACCCGGTGCGCGCGGTGGAGATCCTGCGCCAGCTCAGCGAGCTGGGCGTGCGCCTGTCGCTCGACGACTTCGGGACCGGCTACTCGTCCCTGGCCTACCTGCGCAGGCTGCCCGTCTGCGAGGTCAAGGTGGACCGCTCGTTCGTCGCGGACATGAACGCCCACTCGCAAGGGGAGGCGATCGTGAGGTCGGTCATCGACCTCGCCCACAGCCTGCAGCTCAAGGTGGTCGCCGAAGGAGTCGAGGACGAGCCGACGCTGAAGCAGCTGCGGCACTTCGGCTGCGACCTCGTCCAGGGCTACCACCTGGCCAGGCCGATGAGCGCCGAAGACCTCCGCGACTGGCTACGGGCCCGCCGGCCGCAGCCGGAGGCTCGCGGTCAAGCAGCGGCTCCGGCCGTCGCGATCTGATCGGGATTCAAGCGCCGGGCACGCGGGCGGCGACGATCCAGGTGGAGGCCGGCCCGAAGACGCCGCCCTCCGTGGCGAACCCGACCAGGGCGTCGCGGATCTCGCGCTCGAGCTGAGGGCGGAGCCTGGCGCCATCCTCCCCGTTGCGGCGGATCAGCTCGGCGGCCGGGCCGAGCGCCATGTTGAACGCCACCGCGTGGTCGAGGTCGTCGCCGAGCTTTAGGGGCAGGTCGCAGCGGGTGAGGGTGGGCTGCTCGAAGTCCGCGATCGTCAGCTGGTCGCTCACCGTGTCCGCGTTCGCCATCGAGAAGGGGCCAGGCCCGCAGGTCGGCTCGTCGCTCTCCTCGGGCTCATCGAGGTAGCGCTCGACCACCCGCTCCGCTCGATGCACCCACTCGTTGTCGAGCTTCCGTCGCCACACGACCGCGCACAGGCGAGCCCCGGGAGCCAGGGCGCGGCGGATGTTGCGGAGCGCCGCGACGGGGTTGGCGAAGAACATCACGCCCATGCGCGAGAACGCGTAGTCGAACGGCCCGGGCAGGTCGATGACCTGCGCGTCGCCGGCCAGGAAGCTCGCGTTGGAGACCCCTGCCTCGCGCGCCTCCGCGACGGCGGCCGCGATGAAGGGCTCCGAGACGTCTACCCCTACCGCCTCCCCATCGGGCCCGACGAGCCGCGCGAGCTGCTGCGTGGTGTCGCCGAACCCGCAGCCGATGTCGAGCACGCGGTCCCCGGGACGCGGGGGATGGAGGCGCATCGCTGCCTCGCCGAACTGGCCGAGCCCGCCGACGACCAGGTCGCGGAACTCCACGAAGCGCTCGAACAGCACCCCGCTCCACGCCTCCGTCGCCTCCTCGTTCTCGGGCGCGACGGCCTGCCGCCTACCGGCCACGAGGCGATCGTAGCGCGGGGGGAGTAGGCTCGCTGGCGATACCGACTGGGAGGAGGCCCGGATGGACCTGTACGCGATTCTGCGCCGGAGCGGCTGGCGCTCCGGGGCGGAGCTGGAGGCGGCTGCGGCACGATCGTCCAGAGTCGGGGATGAGGACATGCCCGACGACGTGAGGTGGATTCGGAGCTACGTCCTCGACGAATCCAATGGATCGGTAGGAACGGTCTGCATCTACGAGGCGACTAGCGAGGAGGCGCTGCGCCGCCACGCCGAGCTCGCCGAGCTCCCCGTGGACGAGGTCATCCGGATCGCGGACACCGTTGTGGTGCGCCCCGACCCGGCGCCCGCGGGCGGCTGAGCGCGGACGCCGCCGCGATCGGCGGCGCTCGAGGCGGGGCCGGCCGGGTCGCGCACCGGCGCCCCGTGCCGGCTCCCGCGGATTCCAGCCTGGGCAGGTTGGCCCGACCCGGATGCAATCATTCGCCCAGGTCGGGGGGCGTGACGCGATGCGAGCGCTCCCACGTCAGCTTCCGGTCGTCGCCGCGGCCTTCACCGTCGCCGTGCTGGCGGCCGGGTTGAGCTTCGCCGCCGCCTGGGCCACGGCCCCGGGCGTGGGCGACCTCGCGAGCCGCGTCGCCCAGCGCGAGCGTGCCACCGGGGCGCGGCCGATCCCCCTGAGCGCCGTTGCTCCGGTCATGCGGGAGGCGGTCGTCGCCACCGAGGACGAGCGCTTCTGGCGCCACGACGGCGTGGACGCGATCGGGATCCTGCGCGCGATCCCTTACGACCTCGGGCACCTCTCGCTGGCCCAGGGCGCGAGCACGATCGACGAGCAGCTCGCGAAGCTCCTCTACCTGGGTGGCAACGACCACAACCCGTGGGCGAAGCTGCGCGATGCCGCGATCGCGCTCCGGATGGACGCGCGCTACGCGAAGGCGCGGATCCTGGGCGATTACCTGAACACGGTGTACTTCGGGGCCGGGGCTTACGGCGTGCAGGCGGCCAGCCGGCGCTACTTCGGCCTGCCCGCCGCGCGGCTGAGCCTGGCCCAGGCCAGCCTCCTGGCGGGCCTGATCCAGGCCCCGGGCGCCGACGACCCTTACCGGCATGCGCTCGCCGCCCGCGAGCGCCAAGCGGTGGCGCTCACCTCGATGGTCCGGAACGGCTTCGTCACCGAGGGCGAGGCCCGCCGGGCGCTGGCGCGCCCGCTGCCCCTCGCCCGTGGGAAGGCGCTTCCGCCCCTGCGCGGCGTGAGCCTCGATCCCGGGCCGCCGTTCTACTGGGGCGAGTTGGGGCTGGGCGCAGCGCTCGCGGCGCTCGGCGCGCTCGGCATCGCCGCGATGCGCCGCGCCGCCCGTCCGCGCCGCCGGCTGCCCCGGCTCGCCGCCCGCGCGGCGCCGGTCATCGCGACCGCAACGGGCCTGCTGCTTGCGCTCGGATCGGTGCGCGGCGTCTGACCGGCGATCCCCTCGCGCCGAGCGCGCCTACCGGCGCGCCGCGCCCGCGGGGCGCCTACAGTCGGCCCCGATGACGCCGACTCGCCGCGGACCCCTCGCCGCCGGCCTCGCCGCGCTCGGCCTCGCCGTGCTGGCCGCCGGCGCCAGCGCCGCGGCCCGCGACTTCGACCATCCCGCCTCCCACGACACCTCGCAGCAGTTCGCGATCGTCAACGTCCAGCGCGAGGACACGCCCAACGACCCCGGCTACGACAGCGCCGAGCCCGACGACCAGGACGGCCCGCCCGCCTCCACGAACCTCTTCGACGAGCGCTTCGATCTCTTCGGCTTCCCGTCCCAGCGCACGCGCCTGACCGCGATCTACAGGGCCGGGCCGCATCTCGGCAAGCCGATGGTGTCCGGCTTCAACGCCGCGGGGGCGTGGAAGCTGGAGCGCGGGCGCCCGGACGCGGTCATCGCGATCCTGGACACCGGCATCAAGTGGGACCGCGACTCGCTGCGCCTCCGGATCCACCTGAACCCCGGCGAGCTCCCGGTCCCGCTCCACGACCGCGCGGACCCGAGCTCGGATGCCGCCTCGGTCCCACCCTGCGCCCAGTGGCAGGCGAGCCAGGCGGACCCGCACGACGCCAACGGCGACGGCGCCTTCAACGTCCTCGACTACGTCTGCGACAGCCGCGTGGACCCCAACGCGGGCGCCCACGGCGCCCAGGACGCCGTCGACGCCGAGGACCTGATCGCGGCCTTCTCCGACGGCACGGACGCCGACGGCAACGGCTTCGTGGACGACGTCGCCGGCTGGGACTTCTTCGACAACGACAACGACCCCTACGACGCCTCGAGCTACTTCGCCGCCGCCAACCACGGCAGCGGCCGGGCCGCCGACGCCGCCGAGGAGGGGAACGACGGCCGCGGCGATCTCGGCACCTGCCCCCGCTGCCAGATCATGCCGCTGCGGATCTGGGACACCTTCGTCTCCGACGCGAACACGTTCGCGATGGGGATCCTCTACGCGACCGACAACGGCGCCGCCGTGATCGAGGGCGCGAATGGCAGCACGTACCACTCGGCCTTCGCGGAGCGGGCCTCCGACTACGCCTACCGCCACGGGGTCGTCCAGACCTACTCGGGCGACGACCTGAACACGGGCAACCACAACTACCCGGCGGCGTACGGCCACGCGATGCTGATCCAGGGCACGGTGCCGGACACCGCGGGCTTGGGCGAGAACGCGGGCCAGCAGGCCGCCGAGCAGCTCGCCGGGCTCTGCCACGCCGGCATCTGCCCGGGCACGGAGCTCCCGGTCGGCACCTACTTCCGCGGCGCCAACACGACCCAGTACGGCGGCAAGAGCTCGATCGCGATGGAGGGCGCGACCGGCTCCGAGAACACCGGCAAGGCGGCGGGCGCGGCCGCGCTCGTCATCAGCGCCGCGCGCGACGCCAACCCGCCGATCCGCCTGCGCCCCGACGAGACGCGCGAGATCCTTGAGCAGACCGCGGAGCGGGCGCTCGCCCCCAACACGCTCGGCATCGGGGTCGCCGATCCGGGGGCCGACCCGGCCAAGCCGAGCATCGACCAGTGGACCCCGCACTTCGGTTGGGGCCGCGTGGACCTCGGCGTCGCGGTCGCGCTCGCGCACAGCGGCGAGATCCCGCCGGAGGCCGCGATCTACGCGCCCGACTGGTACGCCCCGGCCGGGGGTCGCTCGCTCCCGATCACCGGGCTCGCGCGCGCCCGCTTCGCTACGGGTCACCGCTTTACCTGGCGACTCGAGTGGGGCGTGGGGGAGGCGCCGCCGGCCTGGCATACGGTGCGGAGCGGCAGCTCGACCTCCACCGTCAGGGACTTCGGGGCCGTCGACCTCCGCGCGGTGCGCGAGGCGCTCGCGAGCTATACACCGCCGCCCGATCCGGGCGGGCCCGTCTTCTCCAGCGCCTCGCCGAACCCCTACCGCTACGAGTTCACCGTGCGGCTGGTGGTCAGGGGCGCGGGCATCGCCACCCCGGGGGTGGATCGCCGGGTCTTCACCTCGGTCTCCGACCCGAGCCTGCGGCGCGGCTACCCGAAGCGGCTCGGCACCGGAGGCGAGGCCCCGATCCGCTACGCGGACCTGAACGGCGACAACGTCCAGGAGCTGATCGTGCCGGCCGAGGACGGAACCGTTCACGCCTACGAGCCCGACGGATCCGAGCTCGGCGGCTGGCCGGTCCACACGCGGATCGAGCGCGCCGCGCACGGGCACGAGGACGCGCCCGGGTTCGCCGCGCTGTCGCTCGCGGCGCCGCCGCGGGAGCCGCCGCGGGGAGCCGCCGTGGCCGACCTCGACGGCGACGGCCGCCCGGAGGTCATCGACACCGCGGGGACGCACCTGTACGTCTGGGAGCCGCACGGGCGCCTGCGGCCCGGCTTCCCGGTCTCGTCGCGGCTCGCCTTCTGCAACCCGGACGGCGAGAGCCAGCCGCTCCATCATCCCAAATGCGGCTTCCTCTCGAGCCCGGCGATCGGCCACCTCGAGGGCCCCTCGAAGCCGCCCGACATCGTGGTCCCCGCGCTCGACGGCCACCTGTACGCGTTCGATGACCGCGGCGAGCCGCTGCCGGGCTTTCCCGTGCAGCTCGTGGACCCCTCGGTGCCGGCCGGCCAGCAGATGATCGCCGAGGCGATCAACGAGCCGGCGATCGGGGACCTGAACGGCGATGGCCACGACGACGTGGTGGTGGCGACCAACGAGACCTACGGCGCCCAGCCGCCGGGCGGCGGCGACATCGCCGGGCTGTTCGGCCAGGCGCTGAGCGACGCCCTCGCCAACGCGGCCGGCGGGTCCTCGCGCGTGTACGCGGTGAGCGGGGCAACGGGGCGCTTCCTGCCCGGCTGGCCGATCAAGCTGAACGGCGCGATCCAGGACGTGCTGCCGCTGATCGGGCCGGGTCAGGACCCGGCGATCGCGACGATCGGCGGCCAGAAGCTGGTCATCGCCTCGACGACCGGCTCGGCGACGATCGGCGAGTACGACGCCTCCGCCGCGCTCGTGCGCGCGATTCAGCAGGGGACCTACGGCCCGCTCTCGGACGCGACCGATCGCAGCGGCACCGTCAACCTCTTCGAATCTGCCAGCGTCGGCCGCCTCGTTCCGGGGGCCGGGCCGGCGATCGTCAAGTACGGGCTCAGCCTCGGCGACCTCGCGAACCTGCTCCTGGTCGGCCAGAACCTCCCCTACAACCACCTGATCGGCGCCTACGACGGGCAGACCGGGGCCGCGCTCCCGGCCTTCCCGCGGATCACCGACGACTTCCAGTTCCTCTCCGCCTCCGACATCGCGAAGGTGAGCACGGACCTGCCCGGCAATCAGGTCGTCGCCGGCACCGGGCTCGGGCTCCTCCACGCCTACGACGGCACGACCGGGCTCGACGCGCCGGGCTTCCCCAAGGTCACCGGGGGCTGGCTCTTCGCGCCCGCGGCCTTCTCCGACGACGGGCGCATGGCCGACATCACGCGCGAGGGCTTCCTCTTCGAGTGGCGGCTGCCGAAGCTGCCGCCCTGCCAGGGCGAGTGGCCGTCGTTCCGCCACGACCCCTTCCAGAGCGGCAACTACGACGCCGACGCCACGGCCCCGGCGGCGCCCGGGCGCCTCGCGATCCAGGGCGGGCGGCTCCTCTTCACCGCGCCGGGCGACGACGGGCGCTGCGGGACGGCGGCGCGCTACGAGGTCGCGACCTCGCGCCGGCCGATCACGCCGCAGCGCTTCGCGGCCGCGCGCCAGCTAGCGGGAGCCCCGGCGCCCCAGCCGGCGGGGACGCGGCAGTCCTACGCGCTGCCCGCCCACGATCGCTACGTCGCGATCCGGGCCGTAGACGACGCGGGCAACGTGGGCTGGGCGGCGAGCCTCGACACCGGCCGCTGAGCGCATCCGGCGCGGGCGCCCGCTCCCGTCGCGGAGGGCGATTACGAGGCCGGAGGCGCGGGTACCTCGTGCCCAGCATGATCCCGACGCGTCCAGGAGGAGGAGATAGAGGATGAGCGACGCGATGGCCGCCGCCCGAGGCGACATCCTGGCGGCGGAGAACGCCGAGCAGCGGGAGCGGATGGTCGAGCTTCTGAAGCGCGCCTACTGGATGGAGGTCGAGACCGTGGCGAGCTACATCGCCAACTCGGTGAACCCCGACGGCGTGCGCGCCCAGGAGATCAAGGAATCGCTGGAAGCCGACATCGCCGAGGAGCTGGGCCACGCCCAGCAGTTCGCGCGCAGGATCAAGGAGCTCTACGGCGTCGTGCCCGGCACCGAGGAGTTCCGCCCCGAGCAGAGCTACCTCCAGCCGCCCGGCGACCAGGTGGACGTCGTGCACGTGATCCGCGGGGTGATCGAGGCGGAGCGCGGCGCGATCGAGCACTACAGCCGCATCGTCGAGGAGGCGGAGGGCGTGGATCCGGTGACCCAGGACATGGTCATCCAGATCCTCCACGACGAGCAGGGGCACCTGCGCCTCTTCGAGGGCTTCCTGCGCGAGTACGAGAGCGAGGGGCTCGCCTGAGCGGCGCGTCGCGCGGGTGCGGCTCTAGCGCGGGTTGGCGGCGGGCGCCGCGGCCGGTTGCGGCGCGGCGCCCACCGCCACGAGCCCCGAGGCGCCGAAGCTCTGCCCGCGCTCGACGACGGCCCTGAAGCTGCCCGGCCGCCCGAGGTACGCGGAGACGGTGGCCGTGCCGTCGGTGCCGGTTCGCGCCGTGGCCCCGGCGAAGCTCACGGATGCGCGCGGGAGCGGGTGGCCATCGCGCGAGGCCTCGACCGTGGCCTCGACCTCCCCGGGAGCGGAGCCCGTCAGGCGCGTGACCGCGACCTCGAAGCGCTCGTGCGCCGGCTCGGGCACGAAGTGGAGCAGCGCGCTCCCGGGCCCGAAGGTGAGCTCGCAGCCCGGGTCGAACGGGGCGATCAGCCAGTGGAGCGTCCCGCCGAGCGTGGGGATCGTGTCCAGCCCCTCCGACTCGCCGCAGACGTGCAGCTCGATCTCGAGCCGCCGCGCCCCGGTCGCGGTGTCGACGCTCCACACCTGATAGGTCCCGTTCGCCTCGCCCGCGAGCAGCAGGCGGCCGCCCACGAACGCCGCGCCCGTGACGCCGCTCGGCGGCACGCTCCCCGGCAGGCGGCGCACGGGCCGGATGAGCGGCCCTGCGGGCCCGGCGTTCGCGGGGGCGATGTCGCTCGAGCGGTAGGCGAGGAGGTCGTCGCCGCTCGAGGTCCACACGAGCGAGCCGTCGGGCGAGGTCTCCGCCCACATCGCCTTCGCGATGTCGGCCGGGTCGAGCTTCACGTAGTAGCGGAAGGCGAGCGTCTCGGGGTCGGCGACGCCGAAGGCGCCCGTGCCGCAGGTATTGCCGGCGCTGGGCGAGTAGCACTCCATCGGCAGCAACACCCGGCCGCCGTCGCCGGGGTTCCAGGTCGGGTCGCCGATGTGGTTGTAGCCCTCCGCCGCCGTAACCCAGCCGGGGATCTCCGCCGGGTTCCCCGCCGTCTGGACGAGCTGCGGGTCCGTCCGCCACAGGCCCTGGAAGACGCCGACGAAGTACGCGTCGCTCCCGCCCGGGTTCGAGGTCAGCCCCTGCCAGTAGGTGATCGGGAGCGAGCTCGCGCCCGTCAGCAGCCAGCGGCCCGGATCCTGTGCGGCGGCGCGCGCGGGAAGCGCGAGGGCGAGGGCCGCGAGCGCGGCGACGGCGGCGGGCCAGAGCTGCCGGCGCCCGGGCTCGCGGCGAAGCGGGCGCGGCGCCGCCGGGGGGCCCGAGCTCGCGATCACGGCTTGCCGATCCGGTCGAGGAACGGGATCAGGTGGGCGAGGAAGTCGTTGCGCGGGCTCGCGGCGGCCGGGTCGTTGTGGGCGTAGGTCGCGTGGCGGTCGACGAGGGTCAGCTCGTCTTGCGGGATCCGCGACTGGCGGGCGAGCGCGGTGGCGGCGTCGAGCACGCGCTGGCCCCCGAGCGCGGCCCCGAACGCGTAGATGGGCGTGTGCTTCTTGAGGTCGTCGCCGTGGATCGCGTGGACGTCGAGGACCTGCTGAGCGGGGTTGGCGTTTCCGTCGGCGACGGCTCCCGCGTCGATCGTCAGCCTCGCCGGGTGGTACCAGGCGCTGCCGTCGGCCCCGCTGACGCCGGTTCCCGAGAGCATCGCCGCGTAGCGCTGGATCGGCGTGATCTCGCCGGCGGGGTCCCAGCCCCGGGGAGTGCCGCTGGCCGCGAGGCGGCCCGCGTGAACCTGGGCCGCGATCAGGCTGGGCGGCGAGGTCTCGGTGTCGGTGGCATAGCCGAACTCCGCTTCGTTGGTCGGCAGCACCGGCGGCTTCAGGCTCGCGGGGAGGAGCGGGAAGTCGTAGGCGAGGGAGGGCTCGTCCGGCGCCACCACCGCCGCCGTGGAGCCGGTGGCCGCGAACAGGCCCAGGAACGGCGCCGGGATGCCGCCGAAGGCGAGCCACGGCGAGCCCGTCTCGAGGTCCGCCAGCTCGTCGCGCGCCGTCGCCGCCGAGATCGGGACCGGGCTCGAGCCGCCGTCGATGTAGACGAGGCCGGAGAGGTCCTTGGCCCCGGGTTTGCCGTTGAAGTCCCAGGTCGCGTAGGCCGTCGTGATCGAGCCGCCAAGCGAGTGCCCGCCCAGGACCACGCGGCGGCCGCGCTCCCCGGCGGCCTCGATCACGCGGCGCAGATCGCGGATCTCCACGTTCATGCCCCAGCCCCGTGCGAAGGCCACGGCCGAGTCCGGGATGAGCTGGAAGTGATCGGTTATGGACGGGTCCGTGAGCCAGCCGAGGTAGTAGTCGAACATCCGCTGCACGCCCGCCTCGCCCGCCTTGACCTGGTCCAGCACCGACTGGTCCTCAAGCAGGTTCTCACGCCGCTCCACCGACCAGACCTGCCAGCGCCCGCCCGTCTCGCGGACGACGTCCTCCGCCAGCGGCTTGAAGTAGGCGGCCGCGGCGGAGGTTCCCGGGACGAGCACGAGCACGTTGCGGGCCCGCTGGGGGCCGATCTCCAGCACGCCTACCCGGTCGAGGCTGTCGGGGGTGGCCGGGTCGTCGTAGCCCGGCATCCACTTGATCGACGCGGCCGGCGCCTGCGCCGTGGCTCCCAGCGCCAGCAGGAGGGCGAAGGCGAGACCGATCGCCCCCGGGCGGCGCAGCCGGCTTCGTCCTCTCATCCGTGAGAATCGCGTGGCGGGGAGGATAACCGGGGATCGCCGTCCGGCGAGCTCAGCCCTCCGAGCGCACGCGCCGCGGGCCGCGGCTCGTGGTGCCGGAAGCCAGCGAGCGCACGTTCGGCGTCGGCGGACAGCGTGCGCGGGGCTGAAAGCTGTAGGGTCTCGGCGGCCGGTTCAGGTGCTGTTCAAGGAGGAGAGCATGCGAGCTTGGAGCCCGGGGAGATGGCGGGCACTGCTTTCGTCGCTGGGGCTCGCCGCGTGCGCGCTCTGGGCGCCGGCGCTCGCCAGCGCTCAGGACGACGCGCAGACGGCGCTCAACATCATTCCCTCGGGTCAGTACGGATCCATTCCCCCGCCGCCGGGCGCGGCCGAGCAGGCGCAGATGTACGACGGCCTCACGCCGCTCTTCGATCACGTTACGGCTTCGGACCTCACGACGTACTTCAAGTCCGAGCGCTTCGGCATCGACACCTCGGGGCCCGGGACGATCGAGAACGTGCCCTACCCCGGGGTCACGATCGTCCGCGACCGCTTCGACGTGCCGCACGTCGAGGCGAGCACCTACGACGGCGGCATCTGGGCCGCCGGCTGGATCGCCGCCGAGGACCGCGGCCTGCTTCTCCAGCAGGCCCGCTACAACGCCCGCGTCGCCGCGATCGACGTGCCGGGGCTGAGCGCGCTGGGCCTGATCGCGGGCCTCAAGAACTTCCAGCCGAGCGCGCAGACCGAGGCCGAGGTGGCGAAGCAGACCGACGCGCTCGAGGCCGCCGGGCCGGAGGGCCTCGCCGTGCTCCACGACATCGACACCTTCATCTCCGGGATCAACGACTACCTGGCCATCCACAGCCCCGCCACGCCGCCCTGGACGCGCAACGACGTGTACGCGGTCAACGCCCTCAAGGACCAGTTCGTGGGCGAGGGCGGCGGCGACGAGGCCCGGCGCTCGGAGTTCCTCGCCAGCCTCGAGCAGAGCCTCGGCGCCCGCCGCGGCCTGAGCGTCTTCAACGACCTGCGCCAGTTCAAGAACGCGGGCAGCCCGACGACCGTGGACGGGAACTTCAACTACGGCCGGATCCCGAACAACCCGCGTGGCAGCGTGGTCCTCGATCCCGGCAGCTTCCAGCCCTTCCAGGCCGTGGCCCCGAGCGTCGCGCGCACGAGCGCCCCGGCGCGGGCGGCCGCCGCGCGGGCGCGGGCGAGCAACACCCTGATGGTCGACGCATCGCACTCGGCGACCGGCCACCCGCTGATGGTCGGAGGCCCGCAGATCGGCTACTTCTACCCCGGCTTCACCTACGAGATCGACATGCACGCGCCCGGGCTCGAGTGGCGCGGCGCGACGTCGGCTCCCTTCCCCGGCTATCTCCTGATCGGGCGCGGCCCCGACTTCGCGACCACCCTGACCTCGGCGAGCGGGGACGTGATCGACCAGTACGCCGAGACCCTGTGCGGGGGAAGCGACGAGATGTACCTGTTCGACGGCAGGTGCCGGCCGATGGGCCACTTCTACGCCGGGACGCTCAACGGCCAGCCGGTCAACTTCCTCACCACCGTGCACGGCCCGGTCGTCGGGTACGCGACGGTGAACGGCAGGAAGGTCGCGATCTCGTCGAAGCGCTCGAGCTACGGCAAGGACGTCCTCGACCAGCTCTTCTTCCGCCGCCTCTCGACCGGACAGGTGGACGATCCGAAGTCGTTCTTCCGGGCGGCGGCGCTGACTCCGCAGACCTTCAACTCCTTCTACATCGACAGCCGCCACGTGGCCGAGTACACGAGCGGGCTCTTCCCGGAGCGCGCTCCGGGCGTGGATCCGGGCCTGCCGACGGTCGGGACCGGGAAGTTCGAGTGGAGGGGCTTCCTGCCCGACAGCCGCCATCCACACGGCGTCGACCCGCGCAAGACGCCGGTCCCGGGGACGATGGTGAACTGGAACAACGTCGTCGCGCACGGCTTCGGCGCGGCCGACGACAACTGGGGCGGGAACGGCTCGGTCGCCCGCGTGGACCTGCTGAACAAGAACCTCGCGCGCCTCCGCGGGCCGGACGGGAAGTGGACCCTGGCCGAGGTCACCTCGGCCATGAACGCCGCCGCCACGCAGGACGTGAGGGCGATCGACACGGTGCCGCTGCTTCAGGCGCTCCTGCGCGGCTCGGCCCCGCCGTCGGCGCAGGCGGCCAAGATGCTGCAGCTCCTCGCGGCCTGGCACGACCACGGCGGGAGCCGGCTCGACCTCGACGGCGACGGGAAGATCGACGACCCCGGCGCCGCGATCATGGACGCCGCCTGGCCCAGGATCGCCGATGCGTTCATGGCGCCGGTGCTGAGCCCCGGCCAGGAGGACCAGCTCAACTCGCTGTTCTCGCGCTTCGACCAGCCGCCCGGCGGCCAGTACGACGGCTGGTACCAGTACTTCGACCGCGACATCCGCCACCTCCTGGGCATGCCGGTCGCGCAGCCGTTCGAGAACGCCTACTGCGGCGCCGGCGACCTAGGCCGCTGCCAGCGGGACGTCTGGAGCGCGATCCAGGCGGCGGGCAGCGAGCTGACCGCGGCCCAGGGCACGCCCGACCCGGCGAGCTGGCGGGCCGACGCCACCCGCGAGCGGATCCACTTCGCGCCCCTCAGCCTCCTGATCTCGATGCGCTACACGAACCGGCCGTCGGGGATCCAGCAAGTGATCTCGTTCGACCGCCACCGCTGAGCGCGGCGCTCAGGGGCTGCGGAACTCGGCGGCGAGCCGGTAGCCGGGCGGGACCAGCTTCGGCTTCGGGCGCTTGACGAGCCCGCCGAGCGCCCCGGGGCGCTCGCGCACCGGCAGCCGCAGCTCCAGGTTGCTGACGCGCACGTCCCCCTGCCCGTTCGAGGCCCGGCCGTAGGGCGCGTCGTCGGGCAGGAGCTCGAGCTTCGCCACGTGCCCGGCGTCGAAGTGCCAGCCGTTCGGGTGGAGCTGGAACACCTGGCGCACGGGGTGCGAGGCGACCGCCGGCCGCCAGAGGCCGCGGGCGACGAGCGTCTCCCTGCCGTCAGGCGCGACGTCGAGGAGGCGCGCCGCGACCTGCGAGTTGGCGTCCGGGAGCCGGAAGTGCGCGATCACGGTCGGGGACCCGAGGAGCGTGTACCCGCCCGGGGGCGCGGGAGGCAGGCGGTAGCTCGCGGTGCCGGGCTCGTCGGCCGCCGGCGCCGTGGCGCAGGCGCCCCCGCCCGTGACGGGGTCGAAGATTCGCGCGACCTGCGGGTCCCCGCCGTCCGCGGCGATCGTCCGCGGCTTCCCCGAGTCCAGCCGCACCTCACCGGGCGCCAGGTGCGCCCAGTCGGGCGCGAGGAACGGGCCGCCGGAGGGCGCCCCGGCCGGACACGTCTGGGTGAACGCCTCGACGCCCTGGAAGGGCGGAGCGCCGGAGCCCTTCAGGTAGAAGGCGAACCAGTCGTCGATCCGCGCGCTGAGGGCGGCCTGGGCGTCGGCCTTGCCCTGGCCGCGCATGTGGCCGAAGTCGCCGAAGAAGAGCGAGACCGGGCTGCCCGGGTACTCGGTCTCCGTGCGGTTGTAGAAGCGAATCGCCTCGTCGGCAGGGAAGAGATCGTCGGTGAAGCCGTTCGCGATCAGGAGCGGGGCCGGCGGCTCGGAGTGGTCGATGTAGTACGAGGAGTGGTGGGACTCGATCTCGTCCAGCGCGCCGGCCACCGCGGGGTCGCCGTCGTACGGCTCGCCGGCGTCGATCCGCGCCTTCCAGGCCGTGAGGTCGGCGGCGGGGTCGGCGCCGGCGGGGGCGCAGAAGTGAAGCGCGCAGCCGACGAGGTAGAGGCCGTCGACGAAGCTCTGCTTCTCGACCCCGATCCGGCCGCGGTAAGGGGCGTCGGCGACGTAGTCGAGCGTGCTGCCGTTGGGCATGAGCGAGTAGGCGAGGTCGGTCCAGGGGACGATCGGGGCCGCGGCCGCGATCCGCATCGGCGTGCCGCCAGGGCTCGTCCACGGCGCCAGCGAGCCGTCGGGCAGCATGACGCGGTCGCGGAGGGCGGCGAGCGCCATCGACTTCCCGCCCCCGTAGGAGCCGCCGGTCACGCCGATGCGCGTGGGCTCGATCAGGCCCTCGTCGGCGAGCTCGCCGGCCAGGAACTGAGCGTCGCGCACCTCGTAGCGGTCGTCCATGAGACGGATGTAGCCGGCCGCGCAGCCGCTCGGGTCGGCGGCCCGGGAGGCGGGCGAGCCGCAGGACTCGCCGAAGCCGCGCTCGGTCATGCTGAAGGTCGCGTAGCCCTGATCGAGCCAGTGGCGCATGCCCGCGAGGCCGATCTTGCTGCCGCCGTAGCCGTGGAAGATCATCACGAGCGGGTAGGGACCGTCGGGGCCGGTGGCGGGGGCGGGCGGAAAGGCGACGTTGACGTCGATCGGAACGCCGTCGAAGGTCGGTGTCGTGCTGCGCGGGCTCGCGCTGCCGCAGAAGCGCACGCCGTCCTGCTGCGTCGCGCAGCTCACGTCCCCGCCGAAGACGCTGGTCATGCTCGCGCTCGCCGCGGGCGCTGCCGCGAGGGCGAGAATCGCGGCGATGACGATGGCAACCCCGGTCCTTCGCATTGATCCTCCTCCGTGAGCGAGCCTGTCCCGTGGCTCCGTTCCGCGGGACGATAGCGGCCGGCCGGCCGATCCGGTGCCCACCGCCCTGGGGCCGCAGGCTGGCACCATGGCGGGGATGCGAAGCAGGGAGCTGATCTCGCTGGCGGCCGCGGCTGCCGCCGCGGCCGTGGCCGGCTGCGGCTCGGGCTCGGCGCCGGATCACCTGACGCCACCGTCGCGCATCACCGTCGCCGTCGTGGGCGATCTGGGCATGAAGCAGGGTGGCGTCGCCACGCTCGAGGCGATGGCCAGCGCGAGGCCGGACCTGTACCTGGCGCTTGGCGATCTGAGCTACGCGGGGCCGGGATCGGAGGATGCGTTCTGCCGGCTCGTCCACGCCAAAGTCGGCCGGTCCGCAAGGTTCGAGATCATCGCCGGCAACCACGAGGACGACACTGGCGGCGATGGCCTGATCGACAACTTCGCAGCCTGCCTCCCGGACCGCATGGGCGCGAGCGGCCAATACGGCAAGCAGTACTACTTCGACGTCGGGCGTCTGGCGCGCTTCATCATGATCTCGCCCGACCTCACGCTCGACGGGCGCTACTTCTACTACGGGCGCGCCGACAGCGGGGCGGCCGATCGCGAGCTCGCGTGGCTCGAGGCGGCGGTGGCGGATGCCCGCAAGCGCGGCGTTCACTGGGTCATCGTCGGCATGCACAAGCCGTGCATCAGCGTCGGTGTCTACTACTGCGACGTCTACCAGGATCTCTTCTCGGCGCTGATCCGAAGCGGCGTAGATTTGGTCCTGAGCGGCCACGACCACACGTATCAGCGCTCGAAGCAGCTGGCGGCGCCGCGGCCAGGCTGCCGGCAGGTGCTCGTGGACCATTTCGATTCCGGGTGCGTCCAGGATGGGCGCAGTCCCTACCGGCAGGGCCGGGGCACCGTGTTCGTGGTCGCGGGCTCGGGCGGGGCGCCCCTCTACCCCGTCCGCGCGGCCGACGCCGAGGCCGGCTACTTCGCGGTTGCGATGGGCCGCAACACGCCGGGCAAGAGGCACGGTTTCGCCTTGCTCGCGATCTCGCGACGCCGGCTCGTCCTCAGGTTCGTCGCGTCGTCGCCAGGCTCGTTCGGCGACCACTTCGTGATCGCCCGCCGGGCCGGCTAGCGCCGTGCCCGCGCGCGGGGCGGGGGCAGATTCTCACCGGCCAGGGTGAGGAACCCCCGCCTCGCGAGGCGAGAATCACACAGCACAGGCCCGCCTGCGGCGGCTAGAGTACCGGCTCTGGGTAGATAGCCGTAGGGCTCGCTCCTGTGATTTCGGGGGGCCAGGAGCAGAAGGGATTCGAGAGCCGGAGGAACGTGGCCAACTCGGAGGAGGAGGAGATCGGGACTCCAGGGAAGCCGGCTGAGGCTCGAGCAGGGGTCGCTGTCAACGGAAGGACCGGCGCCCCGGCCCTCGACGTCGAGGTGCGCATCCCCCCCCTGCAGGAGCGCGTGCCCGCGGAGGGCCGTGTAAGGGTCGACGGCAAGTTCTTCGCCCTCGGAGGCGAGCGCTTTCACTTCCGGGGCGTCACCTACGGAACCTTCTCGCCGCGCCACGACGACGCCCAGTTCCCGCCCCGCAGCCAGGTCGAGCGCGACTTCGCGGCCATGCGGGAGATGGGCTTCAGCGTGGTGCGGACCTACACGACGCCCCCCGACGACGTGCTCGAGGCGGCGGGCCGGCAGGGCCTTCGCGTCCTCGCCGACGTCTTCTACCCGGATTGGCGCTACCTGCTCGGCGGCTCGCGTCGCGAGCAGCGAGCCGTGGCCCGCGAGGCGCGGAAGGAGGTGGCCGCGGTCGCGCGGCGCCTGGCGGGCCGCGAGGAGGTGCTGGCGCTCTCGCTCGGCAACGAGGTCCCCGCCGACGTGGTCCGCTGGTACGGGACGAGGCGGATCGCCAAAGCGATCGCCGAGCTGGCCGAAGCCGTCCGCGAGGAGGACCCGGGCCAGCTCGTCACCTACGCCAACTACCCGACCGCCGAGTACCTGCCGCTTCAGAGCCTCGACTTCCTGACCTTCAACGTCTTCCTCGAGCGGAGGGTCGACTTCCGCCGCTACCTGAGCCGCCTGCACCACCTGGCCGGCGACCGGCCGCTCGTGCTCGGCGAGATCGGCCTGTCCGCCGGCGATGGACCCGAGGGCGAGAGGCGCCAGGCGGAGATGCTCGACTGGCAGCTTGAGGTGGCGCTGGAGAGGGGGGTCGCCGGAACCTGCATCTTCTCGTGGACCGACGAGTGGTGGGTGGGCGGACGGCCGGTCGAGGGATGGAGCTTCGGCCTCACGCGGGCGGACCGCTCGGAGCGTCCCGCGATGGAGGTGGCCGCGCGGTGGAACCAGCGCACCGTTCGCGACCTGCCGTTCGACTGGCCGCGGATCAGCGTCGTCATCTGCGCCCACAACGGCGCGGAGACCCTGGACGAGTGCCTTCGGCACACCTGCGAGCTCGACTACCCGGGGCTCGAGGTGATCGTCGTCGACGACGGCTCGACCGACGAGACGGCGGCGATCGCGGACCGCTACCCGGTGCGGCTGGTGTCGATCGAGCACAGCGGGCTGGCCGCGGCCCGCAACGAGGGCTTCAAGGCGGCACGGGGGGACGTGATCGCCTACCTGGACGCCGACGCCTACCCGGCCCCGGAGTGGCCGTACTACCTGGCCCTCGGCTTCGACAGCCACGATGTCGGGGGCAGCGGGGGGCCGAACATCCCGCCGCCGGACGACCCGCCTGGAGCCCACTTAGTCGCGCGCTCGCCGGGCGGGCCCGTGCACGTCCTCACCTCCGACGACCGCGCCGAGCACGTCCCGGGCTGCAACATGGCCTTCTGGCGGATCGTCCTCGCCGAGGTCGGGGGCTTCGACCCCGTCTACACGGTGGCCGGCGACGACGTGGACCTCTGCTGGAAGATCCTCGACCGGCGCTGGAAGATCGGCTTCCACCCGGCCGCCGTCGTCTGGCATCACCGGCGCCCGGGCCTGCGCGCCTACCTGCGCCAGCAGCGCGAGTACGGCCGCAGCGAGGCGCTGGTGGAGGCGCGCCATCCCCAGCGCTTCACCGGCGTCGGCACCGCCCGCTGGCAGGGACGCATCTACAACTCCCTGGCGCCGTCGCTTGCCTGGCAGCGCATCTACCGCGGCCCCTACGGGACGGCCGCGTACCAGTCCGTCTACCAGGCCGGCGGTCACCTCCACGACCTGCTCCACCAGGTCGGGGTCCCGGTGGCGGCGATGCTCCTGCTCACCGCGCCGCTCGCAATCCTCAGGGCGTGGCTTGCGGTTCCGGCGCTCGCGGCCCTCGCCTTCCTCCTCGGGCTCGGGGCCACCGACGTCGTCCGGGCCGACGCGCCGCGGGGGGTGTCGCGGGGCAGGCTGCGGTTCCGGGCGATGGTGGCCGTCCATCACCTCCTCCAGCCCCTCGTGCGCTCCTGGGCGCGCGCCCGTCACGGGCCGGAGGCGCGGCGCCGGATCGGAGTCCAGGCGACGCTGCCGCCGCCGGTGCGCCATCTGCGCGGAGGCGTGGTCGTCCTGCCCGAGGACCGGCCCAGGCACGAGCTCGCGGCGACCCTGGTCGAAGCCCTGCGGGCGCGCGGCATCCGCGCCAACTACCCGAGCGGGTGGGAGGACTACGACGCGCGCCTCCTCCTGTCCCCGTTCGCCTACGGCGATCTGCAGACGAGCAGCCACCCCGAGGGGTTCGTCCAGGTCCGGATCCGCTTCCGGCCGCGGCGCCGGGCGCTGGCGCTCATCGCCCTGGGCGCGCTCGTCGCGGCCGCCACGTCGCCGGCGCTGGCGGCCGTGCCGGCCGTTATCGCCGCCGCGACGGCCTACGGCGCCCTGCGCGCGCGCCGCCTGCCTGGCACGATCCTCCCTGCGGAGGCGCGATGAGCGAGGAAGAGGGGACCACTGCGGCCGGCGCCCGGCCGAAGGAGGACGTGCTCGACGAGGAAGGCGGGTCGTTCTTCGCCGACGAGCAGGAGGCGATGGAGGCTCTCTTCGGGAGGGCCGAGAACAAGAAGGGGGCGCTGCGGCGTGGCTTCAGGCTGATGCCGCGCGTTCTGCGGTACCTCAAGCCATACAAGACGTTCGCGGTCATCTCGGTCGTGCTGACGATCCTCGCCGCCCTGGTGGCCCTCGCGCAGCCCTGGCCGCTGGCCTTCGTCGTGGACAGCGTGATCGGCGACAAGCCGGCCCCCGGATGGGTCAGCGCGATCCTGGGCTCCAGCATCGGCGCCTACATCGGGCTTGCGGTGGGGGCCACGTTGCTGCTCACGCTCCTGTCGGGCGGCATGGAGATCTGGAACGAGTACCTCTCCACGAGCATCGACCAGCGGATGGTCCTCGACTTCCGCAGCGACATGTTCCGCCACGCCCAGACCTTGCCGCTCTCGTATCACGACTCCGAGAGCCTCGGCGTCCTCATGTACCGGATCAACCAGCAGGCGTCGGGGATGGGGCAGATCGTGACCTCGATCCCGGTCGTGGCGCAGAACGTCCTCACCGTGATCGGCATGGCGTACATCTCGGTGAGGATCAACGCCCTGCTCGCGCTCCTCGCCCTGGGTACGACGCCATTCGTCGTCTACTCGACGATCTACTACACGGATCGCATCGAACCGCGCCTTTATCGCGTGCGGGGCCTGGGCGCGATCAACCTGGCGATCGTCCACGAGGTGATGGCGATGATGCGCGTGGTGCTCGCCTTCGGCACCCAGCGGCGCGAGTACCGGCGCTTTCGCCGTCAGGGCGAGGAGTGGGTGGGCCAGACAATCGGCCTGACCGTGCGTCAGACGGTGTTCAAGCTCGCCGTGCAGACGATCGCCTCCGCCGGCACGGCCGCGGTCATCGGGGTCGGGGCGTACCAGGCCGTCCATGGGGAGATCACCGCTGGCGAGCTGCTCGTGGTCCTCTCCTACATCAACCAGGTGTACCAGCCGCTCGAGGAGCTCACGACGACCATCACGAGCTTCCAGCAGTGGTTCATCAACCTCCTCATGTCCTTCGACCTGCTGGACATGAAGCCCGAGGTAACCGAGAAGCCCGACGCGAAGCCACTGCGGCGGGCGCGCGGGGAGATCGAGCTCGACGGCGTCAGCTTCGGGTACGACGGGCGGCCCGACGTCCTCAAGGACGTCTCGCTCCGGATCCCTCCCAAACGAGCGGTGGCGATCGTGGGACCCACCGGAGCGGGGAAGTCGACGCTCGTGAGCCTGCTGCCACGGTTTCACGACGCTCATGAGGGAGCCGTCCGGATCGATGGCGAGGACGTCCGCGACTTGAAGCTCGCTGACCTGCGGCGGCAGTTCAGCATCGTCCTGCAGGAGCCGCTCCTCTTCTCCGGGACCATCGCCCGCAACATCGCCTACGGAAAGCCGGACGCCTCCGAGGAGGAGATAATCGAGGCCGCGAAGGCCGCGAACGCCCACGATTTCATCTCCGCGTTGCCCCTCGGCTACAACACCCCGCTGGGTGAGGGGGGCACGAAGATCTCCGGCGGCGAGCGCCAGCGCATCGCGGTGGCGCGAGCGTTCCTCAGGGACGCCCCCATCCTGATCCTGGACGAGCCCACCTCCTCGATCGACTCCCAGACCGAGGCGGTCATCCTCGACGCCCTGGATCGCCTGATGGAGGGTCGGACGACGATCCTGATCGCCCACCGGCTCTCGACGATCCGCGGCGTCGACGAGATCATCGTCCTCGACCGGGGCAGGCTCGTCCAGCGGGGAACGCACCAGCAGCTCGTCACTCAGCCCGGCCTCTACCGGGAGCTCTGGGAGGCCCAGACGCGCATCGGCGGCCGCCGCGAGCGAGCCCCCGACGGCACGACCGCAAGCCAGAGCCCAGGGGGGCGCCCGGCTCCTTCACCCGCGCCCCTGCCAGCGCCGGCGGAACGGGCGTCCGCAAGCCCGAAGGCCCGCCCGCGCGCGCCTGCCTCTCCCATCGCCTCGCGTCGCCCCAAGATCGTCCTGCTCGGCATGCTCACGAAGATCCCGGTCGGCGGGGTCGCGTGGCTCGTCGGGCACTACGCGACCGGGTTCGAGCGCCTCGGCTACGACGTCCACTACGTCGAGGCCCACGCCCGGACGCCCTCGATGTTCATGAAGCACCCGAAGGACGACGGCGCAGGGAAGGCGGCGGCGTACATCGAGCGCACGATGAAGCGGTTCGGGCTCGAGGGGCGCTGGGCCTTCCAGGCGCTCCACGAGAGCGGGCGCTGCTACGGCATGACCGAGCCCCAGCTCGACCGCCTCTACCGGAACTCGGCCCTGATCGTCAACATGCACGGCGGGACGCTGCCCCTGCCGGAGCACGCCGCCACGGACCGCCTCGTCTTCCTCGGCACGGATCCGGTCGAGGTCGAGCTGGAGGTCGAGCGGGGCGACGAGCGGGCGCTCGAGTTCCTCGACCAGCACGTCGCCTACTTCACCTGGGGGCTGAACTACGGGAACCCGGACTGCAAGCTGCCCTGGGCGCGCCCGTACTCGTTCATCCCCTCGCCCCCGCCCGTGGTGATCGACTTCTGGGACAGCGCCGCAGACCCGGCCGGCCCCTTCACGACGATCGGGAACTGGCGCCAGCGCTACCGCAACGTCCGCTTCGGGAACCGCGTCTACCGCTGGAGCAAGCACCAGCAGTTCATGAAGATCCTCGACCTGCCGCTGCGGGCTCAGGCGCCTGTCGAGCTCGCCCTCTCGAGCTACGAGGCTCGCGACCGCCTGCTCCTCGCCGAGCACGGGTGGAAGGTCCGCGACGGGCTCGAGATATCGAGGGACCTGGACTCCTACCGCGACTACATCATCGGCTCGGCGGGTGAGATCTCGGCCGCCAAGGAGCAGAACGTGCACTTCCGCACGGGCTGGTTCAGCGAGCGAAGCGCCACCTACCTGGCCGCCGGGCGGCCGGTCATCGTCCAGGACACGGGCTTCGGCTCCGCGCTGCCGACCGGCGAGGGCCTGTTCGCGTTCTCCGATCTCGATCAGGCGGTCGAGGCGGTGGCGGCCGTGCAGGCGGACCCGGCCCGCCACCGCCGGGCCGCCCGGGAGGTGGCCCGGGAGTACCTGAGCCACGAGGTCGTGCTCGGCAACGTGCTCGACCACATGGGCCTGCCGACCCCCAGGCGCTGGCGCCCGCCGCGACGCTGGCCCGCTCCCGCCGCGCCGCCCCGCGGGCTCCCGCTCGTGGCCCGCTCACGGCCTCCGGCCGCCGTGGCTCGGGCGCTCGCGAACCGCATCCCCGGGCGGCCCGTCCCGGCCGTCGGCGCCCGCCCGGCGCCTGCGACTGCCAGCGTCGTCGTCCCGGTGCGCGAGAACCTCGTCAGCACCCGGCTCGCGCTCGAGGCCCTGCTCGCGAACACGCTCGACGCCGCCTACGAGCTGATCGTCGTCGACGACGCCACCGAGGATCCCCTGCGCGAGTACCTGGAGGTGCTCGCGGCCCGCAACCGGCACGCGCGGGTGATCCGCAGCGAGGAGGTGCGCGGCGCCGCGGCGGCGTTCAATGCCGGGGCGCGAGCGAGCGCTGCGGACCACCTCGCGCTCTTGAGCAACGACACCATCGTCACGCCGGGCTGGCTCAGGCGCCTAGCAGCCAGGCTCGAGGATCGCTCGGTCGGCCTGGTGGGCCCGACCGCCAACCGCGGCCCGGGGCCGGTTCACGTGCAGCCCGAATACGAAACCTACGGCGAGCTACTCGCCTTCGCGCGCCAGCGCGCAGGCGCCACCACCCCGGAGGAGGCCGACGAGATCGCGGTGGCCGAGCTCTTCTGCGTGGCGATGCGGCGCGAGCTCTTCGAGGCCGTAGGCGACCTCGACGAGCGGTTCGAGCCCGGCATGGCCGAGGACGACTACGCGAGGCGGGTGCGCGCCGCGGGGCACCGCGTGGTCTGCGCGTTCGACGTCTTCGTGCACAGGCTCGGGAAGCCAGCCCGCATGGCTGACGAAGCCCGCCGGGCGGCGCGAGCGGACCGGAGGGCCGAGGCGTGAGCGCCCCGGTCCCGGCCACGCGTCCCGGCCTGTCGCGCTCCCCCTTCCCGGAGGGCCTCGTGCTGGCGCCGGTCTCGCGGCGGCCGACGCGGCTCGAGGATGCGACCTTGCGGGTTCTCCTGGACCGCGACGTCCCCGCGCTCCGGCCCGGGCCCGCGCGAGCGCCGGAGGCGAGCGTCGTGGTGGTCACGCGCGACAACCTGCCCTTCCTGCGGCTCTGCCTCGAGAGCGTGCTGGCGTACACCGAGGCGCCGATCGAGGTCGTCGTCGTCGACAACGCATCCGGCGACGGCACTGCTCCGTACCTCGCCCTGCTTCGCGAGCGCAACCCATGCGTCCGCGTGGTGTCGAACGGCGAGAACCGCAGCTTCGCCGCGGCCTGCAACCAGGGCGCCGAGCTGGCCACGGGCGACGTCCTCGTCTTCGCGAACGACGACGTCGCCGTCACCCCGGCCTGGCTGGACCGGCTGCGGACCCACCTTGCCGATCCGGCCGTCGGCATGGCCGGCCCCGTCACCAACAGGACTGGCAACGAGGCCCAGGTGGACAGCGACTACCGGACCTGGGGCGAGCTCCTCCGCTTCGCCGAGGCGCGGGCCGAGCGCCACGCGGGCGAGGCGTTCGACGTCCCCACGCTCACGATGTTCTGCGTCGCGATGCGCCGCGCGCTGTACGAGCGGGTGGGCCCGCTCGACGAGCGCTTCGAGACCGGGCTCCTCGAGGACGACGACTACTCGCGCCGGGTCCGCGCCGCCGGCTTCAGGCTGCTTTGCGCCGACGACGCCTTCGTCCACCACTTCGGCGAGGCGTCCTTCGGAAAGCTCGTCGCGAGCGGCGAGTACGGCCGCGTCCTGGCCGCCAACCGCGCGCGCTACGAGAAGAAGTGGGGCGAGGCGTGGCGCCCGTACGGGCGCCGGAAGAGCGACCGCTACCGGGCGCTGGCCGAGCGGCTCCGGCGCGCGGTCGCGGATGCGGTCCCGGAGGGCGCGGTGGTGCTCGTCGCAAGCCGCGGCGACGACGACCTCCTGGCCATCCCTGGCCGAGATGCCAGGCACTTCCCGCGCGAGGGCGAGGTCTACGCGGGCCGGCACCCGGCCGACAGCGAAGAGGCGATCCGCTTCCTCGAAGCCGAGCGGAGCGACGGGGCCGGGTACCTCGTGATCCCCGACACGGCCTCGTGGTGGCTCGAGCACTACGCGGGCCTGAGGCGCCACCTGGAGCGGCGATATCGCCAGAGCGGGTCGGTCCCCGGAGTGTGCGCGATCTTCGACCTGCGGGGAGCGGCGACGTGAGCGAGCAGACGATCGTCTGCGTGCTCGGCATGCATCGCAGCGGCACGTCGCTCGTGGCGCGGTTGCTCAACGTGCTCGGGGTCGAACTCGGTCCCACCGAGCACCTCATGCGACCGAGCTCCGCGAATCCCGCCGGCCACTGGGAGAGCCGCCTGATCAAGGAGATCAACGACGAGATCCTCCAGCTCCACGGCGGTAGCTGGCACGAGCCGCCCGAGCTTCCCCCAGGCTGGGAGCGCGCAGCCGAGCTCGCCGAGCTTCGCCGCGCGGCGCGTGAGCTCGTGGAGGCGGACTTCTCCGGCTTCGACCTCTGGGGCTTCAAGGATCCGCGCAACTCGCTCACGCTGCCCTTCTGGCAGCGCGTCCTCGGCCCGATGCGCTACGTCGTCTGCCTGCGTAACCCGCTCGACGTTGCGCAATCGCTGCGGGCGCGCGAGGAGGAGTCGATACCGATCGACCAGGGCCTCCGGCTCTGGCTGAGGTACGTCACGAGCGCCCTGGCCGCGACCGCCTCGCACCCCCGGCACTTCGTCTTCTACGAGGACCTGATGGCGGACCCGGCGCCCGCCGTCGCCGAGCTCGGGCGCCACGTCGGGCGCGGGGAGGATGCCGAGGTCCGGGCGGCGATCCGCGTAGCGCTCAGCGAGAACCTCTGGCATCACCGGACCCCCGTCTACAACGTGGTCGACGAGGCCGGGCTCGCCTTCCACGTGAAGGCGCTCTACCTCGCCCTGCGGCTGTTCGTCTCCGGAAGCGAACGGGTAGGGGACGAGGTGATCGACGTGCTGAGCACCCACGCGACGGGCGCCGAGCGGGAACGGGAGGCCGCCGAGCGCCTGCTCGCCGAATCGCGCGCGAGCGTGAGCCGGCTCGAGGCCGAGCGCGACGAGGAGCGGCGGCGCGGAGAGACCCTGCGGGCCGAGCTCGAGGCCGCGCGCCAGGAGCGCGGCGATCGGGAGCGGCGGCTGCGCGAGCTCGAGGCCGAGCTCAACGCCGCGCGCGCCGAGCTCGCCGAGGCCCGGCTCGAGGTGCGGCGGCTTCGGGAGGCGGCGGAGCGCGCTTCCGGACCGAGGGGCCGGACGCGGGGCGAATCGAGGCCCGGCTACGCAAAGCTCGTCGGAGAGGTCCGGGAGCGAATCAGGGAGGCGATCCCGTCCGGGGCGACCGTGCTGGTGGCAGCCAAGGGCGACGAGGCCATGCTCGAGCTCGCTGAGGCGCGCGGCTGGCACTTCCCGCAGGCGGCGGATGGGCGTTACGCCGGCTACCACCTCGCCTCCGACACCGCGATGATCGCGCACCTGGAGGCGCTTCGCGCTCGCGGCGCCGACCACCTGGTCATTCCCGCGACCACGCTCTGGTGGCTCGACCACTACCGGGACTTCGGCCACCACCTCGGCGAGCGCTACGAGTGCATCCTCCGCGACGAGAGGTGCGCCGTCTACAGACTCGCGTCGCGATCCTCCGGGCGCCCGGCTGGGCCCATCGCCGCGATCAGGCAGGCGGCCGAGTCCCTCAGAATCGGCGCCGGTCGCGAGCCCTCGATCCTGGACTGGGACACGGGGATCGGGCTAGCGGACCGGCTTCCGGAGCTCCAGGTCTTCTCCCCGCCAGACGACGGCCCTCGCCTTCCCTACCTGGACCGGACGGTGGACGTCGTGGTCCTCGCCGCGGGCGACGACGCCAGGCTCGCCGAGGCGCGCAGGGTGGCGAGCGAGGCGGTGGTGGCGCTCAGCGCTCCGGACGAGGCCGGCGTCGAGTGGCTCCGCCGTCCCGCCCCTCGGTGGGGAGGGGAGGTGTCGCTGCTGGTGTTCCCGGACGCGCGCCCGCAGTGGAGCGCGAGCCTGCGCGCGATCGCCGAGACCCTGGGCGCCGGCTTCGCCGGCGAGATCAGGCCGGTCGGCGAGGGCTCCGTCCTCGCCAGTGCCGGCGAGGCGCTCGGCGACGCGGGGGCGAGGCTCGAGCCAATCGAGGCTCCCGGCGGCGCCAGCCTGGCCGACCGGGCGCGCGCTGGCTCGCAGGGGACGGGCGCGATCCAGGTGCTCGTGACCGACCCGGCCCTGCCGCTCCCGGGATGGCTGCCGTCGCTGCTCGCCCTTCTCGCTCCCGGGCGCGGCGCGGGGGTGGCGGGTGCGCGCGTGCTCTCGCCGGCGGGGAGCCTCCAGGAGGCCGGTGGCGTGATCGCCGCCGACGGGTCGCGCCAGCGCTGGGGCGCGGGTGACTCCAACCCGGACCGCCCCCGGTACCGCTTCGTGCGCAGGGTCGACTTCTGCTCGCCGCCGCTTCTCGCCGCCAGGAGCGAGCTCTTCGAGCGGCTCGAGGGGCTCGGGACCGGCGACCCCGACGAGGCTGTGATCGACTTCTCGCTGCGCGCCAGCCGCGCGGGCGCGCAAGTCCTCTACCAGCCGCAGGCGCGGGTGGTGCGGATCGGAGGCGCAGGCCTGTGAGGGCTGGCCGCGCCCTGATCGTGGCTCCGCGCCCGCCCGAGTTCGACCGGGAGAGCGGCCTCCTTCGGATCGCGCACCTGATCGACATGCTGCTGGACCGCGGGTGGGAGGTGGCGTTCGGCTGCGTCAGGACCCTGATCGAGCCCGAGCGCTACCGCCGCCACCTCGAGCAGCGGGGAGTGGAGACGCACATTCCGCTCGCAAGCGTCGACGACCTCCGCGATCCAGCCGGGATCGACCTCGCGATCCTCGCCTACTGGCACGTCGCGGAGCGCTTCCTGCCCGAGCTGCGGAGCGCCGCGCCGCGCGCGCGGATCGTCGTCGACTCCGTGGACCTCCACTTCCTGCGAGCGATACGCGACAAGCTGCGAGCCGATCCGGACTCAGCCCCTGGACAGCTCACGGCGGGCCTGGCCGACGAGCTGATCCGCGAGCTCAACGCCTACGCCGCATCCGATGCCGTGCTCACCGTCTCCCAGAAGGAGGCGGCGCTGGTCAACGACTTCGCCTCACGGGGAGATCTCGCGCTGGCCCTGCCCGACGTCGAGGAGCTGCCGCGCTCGGAGGTGCCGCCGCGAAGGCGCCGGGGCATCGTGTTCCTCGGCAACTTCATGCACGCCCCCAACCGGGACGCCGCCGCCTACCTGTGCCAGGAGATCCTTCCCCGCGTCGACGAGTCGCTCCTCTCCGAGCATCCGGTGTCGGTCGTCGGAACCGGCGCCGAGGAGCACATGCGCGAGCTCGCCGGGGGCCTCGCGCACGTCACGACGGTGGGCTGGGTTCCCTCGGTCGTCCCCTACCTCGCCGCGGCCCGGATGTCGGTGGTCCCGCTTCGCTACGGCGCCGGCACGAAGCGCAAGATCATCCAGTCGCTGATGGTCGGGACGCCGACCGTCACCACGAGCGTCGGGGCCGAGGGGCTCGGCCTGCGGGACCGCCGCGAGGCGCTGATCGCCGACGATCCGGGTGCCTTCGCGCAGGCGATCGAGACCCTGCTTCGCCATCCGCTCACTTGGCGCGGCCTGGCACGGCGCGGTCGTCGCCACGCGCTGAGGCTGCACGGCCGCGCGACCGTCGAGTCCAGGCTCGATGCCGTGCTCGAGGACGTCCTGCGGCGGACGCCGCGCCCCGCCGTCGCCGAGCCCGCGGAGGAGCGCGGCGCCACCGTGGGCGGCGACGGCGTGGTGAGGTCGCCCGCCTACGCGCGGCTCGTCTCGCGCATCGTCGAGGTGATGGCCAGGGAGCTCCCGGGCGGGGCGAGGCCGCTCGTGGTTACGCGGGGGGATGACGGCCTCCTCGACGTGCCGGGCAGGCGGGGCTGGCACTTCCCGCGCGGGCGCGACGGTGGCTACGCGGGCTACTACCCGCGGGACAGCGCCGTCGCGATCCGCCACCTGGAGGAGCTGCGAGAGCAGGGGGCGACGCACTTCGTGCTGCCGGAGCCGGCGTTCTGGTGGCTCGAGCACTACGCGGAGCTGCGCGAGCACCTCGACCGGATCGGCCGGCGCACGCACGACGACGAGGACCTGATCATCTACGAGCTCGGCGGCGAGCGGCCGGAGCCGAAGGCACAGGCCGGGTCACCCGCCGCGGAGCGCGGCGAGGACGGCGCCCGCGCGGCGGAACCAGCGGCGGCCGAGGAGGACGGCGCCCGCGCGGCGGAGCGCGCGGCGCCCGGCTCCGGCGCCCTGGCCGAGGTGATCGAGCGCCTGCGGCCGGCCACGCTCGCCGCCGCGAGCCGCTACCGGAGCGAGCCTGGCCTGCGAGCGCTGGTGCTCGGCGTCTACCTGGCCGGCAAGCCGAACACCGCCGAGCACATAGCCGCCACCCTCGCCGGCTCGGAGCGGGTCGAGGTGCGGCAGCGGTGGGTCGCGCTCGGCGGGGAGGCGGCGAACGGCGCCCTCGGCGACGTGACGGCGCTCGCCATCGGCGAGCCGGCCTCCAAGTACGCCCTCCTCAATCGCCTCCTGGCTGCGGAGGACCTCGACGGCTACGACTACGTGATCACCACGGACGACGACATCGTGCTTCCGGAGAGCTTCCTCGATCTCTTCCTCGGCGTGCAGGCGGCGCTGGGCTTCGATCTCGCCCAGCCGGCGCGCACGCCGAACTCCCACGTGGACCACCCGATCGTGATCCAGCAGCGCGGCGTGCTCGCCAGGCGAACGCTCTTCGTCGAGATCGGGCCGCTCGTGAGCTTCGGCCGCGAGATCTTCGACCTCGTCCTCCCGTTCGACGAGAGCAACCCGATGGGCTGGGGGTTCGAGAACGTCTGGTCGCGGCTGCTGAGCGAGCGCGGTCGCGCGCAGGGGATAGTGGACGCGGTGCCGGTCGACCACAGCATCCGCGAGCCCGTCGCCCACTACGAGTGGGCCGACGCGGTCGCCGACCGCGAGCGCTACCTCGCGGCGCACCCGCACCTGCCGCTCGAGGAGTGCTTCCGCGTCCTCGACGTCGTCGGGGTGGAGGGATGAGCGCCGGCGAGGCTCCCGATCGCTACCTCTTCGTCCACATCCAGAAGACGGGCGGCATCGCCCTGCGCGAGCGGCTGATCAACCACTTCGGCGCCCGTGCTGTGTACCCGGCGAGGGGCGTGGACGGCGAGGACCCCGTCGAGCTGGTGCTCTCCGTGGATCACCTGCGCCGGCGGCTGGCCGCGCGGGCGGACGAGATCCGGGTCGTCGCCGGGCACTTCCCGCTCTGCACCGCCGAGCTCCTGGACGGCGAGTGGACGACTCTGACGCTGCTGCGGGAGCCGGTCGCGCGTACCCTCTCATACCTGCGCCACCATCGCGAGAACGTGCGTGCCGACCGGGCCAGGTCGCTGGAGGAGATCTACGACGACCCCTCCCGCTTCCACGGCTTCGTGGAAAACCACATGACGAGGATGCTCTCCCTGACGCCGGCCGAGATCGCCGACCGGGCGATGCTCACGCGCGTGCGGATGGGCCGCGAGCGCCTCGAGCGCGCCAAGGAGGCCCTCGCCCGCGTGGACGCCGTCGGCCTGCAGGAGCGCTTCGAGGCGTTCTGCGACGAGCTATCGGCCCGCTTCGGCTGGCAGCTCGGGGAGCCCGAGGTCGTGAACGCGAGCGCGCCGACCGAGGTCTCGGACGCCTTCCGGGCGCGGATCGCCGAGGAGAACGCGCTCGACGTCGAGCTCTACGAGTTCGCGAAGGAGCTGGTGGAGTCCCGCGCCTTCGAGGTCGCACGGTGAGCGCCTCCCGAGCCCCGCTCATGAGCGTGGTGATCCCGACGCGCCAGCGGGCGCCGCTCCTCGAGCGGTCGCTGCGGAGCCTCACCGAGCAGACGCTGGCGCGCTCGCAGTTCGAGGTCGTGGTCGTGGACGACGGCTCGAGCGACTGGACGGCGAGCGTCTGCGACCGCCTCGCCGCCGATCTGGAGCTGCGCTACCTCCGAATCGAGAGCTCGGGCATCGCCGCGGCCAAGAACCTCGGCCTCTTCGCCGCGCAGGCGCCCCTGGTGCTCTTCTTCGACGACGACGACGTCGCCGACCCGGGCCTGCTCGAGGCGCACGTCGATGCCCACGAGAGGCACCCGGAGGAAAGCGTGGCCGTGCTCGGGTACACGACCTGGGCGCCCGAGCTGGAGATCACGCCGCTCATGGAGTACGTCACCGAGATCGGCCAACAGCTCTTCTTCTACCGGAGCATCGAGGACGGGCAGGTGCTCGACTACACCTACTTCTGGGGCGGGCGAACCTCCTGCAAGCGGGCGTTCTTGGCCCGGCACGGCAGCTTCGACCAGGAGCTTCCGGCGATGGAGGACATCGAGCTCGGCTTCCGGCTGGCCAAGCACGGGCTCTCCGTCGTCCACGCGCGCGCGGCGAAGAGCTACATGATCCGGGCGGTGACGTTCGAGGAGTTCGCGCAGCGCTGCGTGAAGCGCGGCCGCGCGCTCTGGCTCTTCAACAGCCGCCATGACGACCCCGGCGTCCGTCGATACTGCCGCATCGGGGAGGCTCTCGAGCGCTGGCCCTCGATGGCGCCGTCGCTCGACGCCAAGGTCGAGCGGGTCCGCGAGCTCGAGCGGCTGCACGCGGAGCGCGGGGAGCTTGCGGAGACGGAGCTGGCCGAGCTGCGGGAGCTCTACGGCTGGACCTTCGAGGCCCTCCAGGCGCGCGGGATCGCCGAGGCGGCGGCGGAGGCGTCCGAGCGAAGCGCCGCCGGGCCCAGCCGCGGCGCCAGGCCATCCGCTCGGCCTCCGGAGATCTGCCCCGATCCCGTCTTCATCATCGGCTCGCCGCGGTCCGGGACCAGCGTGCTGGCCTGGGCGCTGGCCGAGCACAGCGAGCTCTGCACGGACGCCGAGACGGACATCTTCTACTACCTTCTCAGGGAGGGGCACCTGGAGCGGGCGTTCGAGACCGCGACGGCGCGCGCGGACGGGAGCTGGCTTCGCAACCGCGGCGTGAGCCTCGAGGACTACCTGGCCCATATCGGCCTGGGCCTGAACGCGCTGCTCACGCGCACGGTGGACGGGCGCCGCTGGGTGGACCAGACGCCGGCCAACACGCTGGTGGTGGATCGCCTCGCGGAGATGCTGCCGGGGGCGCGCTTCCTCCACATCCTCCGCGACGGCCGCCGCGTCGTGCACTCGATGGTCAACTTCCCTCGCTCCTTCCGCGACCGCGACACCTACGAGCGCATGAAGAGCGCCGGCCGGCTGCCACCCTGGACCACCGACTTCCGCGACGCATGCCGGACCTGGGCGCGCTTCGCCCGCATCGCATCCGAGTTCTGCGACCGCCATCCGGAACGGGCCCACACGCTCACCAACGAGCAGCTCGTAACCGCCCCCGAGGCGACCATGCGCGAGGCGCTCCGGTTCCTCGGCCTGCGGGACGAGCCCGGGCCCGCTCGCTTCGTGCGAACCCACCGGATCAACTCGAGCTTCGTGACCTCGGGCACCGCGGCCGGCGGCCCGCCCGCCCTGACGGAGCCCTGGCGCGAGTGGCTGCCCGAGCAGCGGGAGGTTTTCCGCGAGGAAGCCGGGGAAGTCATGATCGCGTGCGGGCTCGCGACCGAGTCGGAGCTCCTTGCAGAAGGCGGCCCGCTCGCTGACGACGGTGGCCAGGGAAACGGCGAGGTCCGGCGGGGCGTGGAGCTATCAGGCCATGAGCGCCCCTAGTGCCCCCGCCGATGTGCGCGATACGGCGGCGGGGGCGGGCTCGGCGGCATTGCCGATCTGTAAGGCGCCGGTCTTCCTGATCGGCTCGCCCCGCTCGGGGACGGCGGCCCTCGCTCAATCGCTTGCCCGCCGCGGCGGGCTGCGGGTTGCCGGGGAATCCGAGGTGCTGTACTCCCTGTTCGCGCACGGCTTCGCGGAGCGCTCGTACGACCGCGCGATGGAGGTGCCGGGCCGCCGCTGGCTTCGTCAGGAGCGGGTCAGCCGCGAGGAGTTCTTGGCCTACCTGGGGCTCGGCGTCAACGCGCTGATCACCGCGCGCAGCCAAGGACGGCGGTGGATAGATCACACGCCGCGCCATGCCCTGATCGCGGAAACGCTCGCAGAGCTCTTCCCGGGCGCGAGGTTCGTCCATCTCCTTCGCGATGGCCGTGCGGTGGCGGGCTCGATGCTCGCGGCAGGTGACTGCGCATCGGATGCGGCCGGCTTCCGGGATGCCTGCGAGACCTGGAGAGAGCACGTGGAGGCGGCGATGGCGTTCTGCGAACAGCGCGAGGCGCGGGCGATGGTCGTGCGATACGAGGACGTCTTCGCCCGCCCGCTGCGGATCCTGCCGGCGCTCCATCGCTTCCTCGGCCTGCGCGACGACGTTGGCCCCGCAAGCGCCCGGCGTGGCCCGGCCCTCGCCCGTACCGGACAGGACCCGGTTCCAGCGAAGCCCGAGGAGCTCTGGGCCTCCTGGGACGAGAAGCGGCGCCGCGTCTTCACCGAGGTCGCTGGGCCCACGATGGTCAGGTGCGGGTACTGGAGCCACGGCGAGCCGCGAATGGCTCCGCGGGGCACGACCCGTCCCGGGCAGCCACGCGGCTTGATCCCGGAGCCGGAGTACTTGCGGCTCATCGCCGACGTCCGGAGGGCCGTCGAATCCACGACTCCGCGCGATTCGCTGTTGCTCGTGGTGGCACGCGGTGACGACAGGCTCCTCGCGTTCACCGATCGGCGCGCCTGGCACTTCCCGCGCGCCGACGACGGAACCTATGCGGGCCACTATCCGGCCGATAGCACGGAGGCGATTGCTCACCTCGAGGCGCTCCGGGCGGAAGGCGCCACCCATCTCGTGCTCCCGGAGACCGCGTTCTGGTGGCTCGAGAGCTATGAGGGCCTGCGGGATCATCTCCGCGCACGCTACGAGCTGGCCCGGTGGGGTCGCCCAGCGCTGGTCTACGACCTGAGGGCAGAGCACCGATGAACGGGGGGCGGGGGGCGCGGGACGCCATGGACCCTGCCGCTGGCTTCGCAGGGCTTCGCGAGATGCCGCCGATCTGCCCGGATCCCGTCTTCGTCATCGGCGCGCCGCGGTCCGGGACGACCGTGCTCGCCCGATCCCTCGCCGAGCACAGCGCGCTCTGGGCGTCGGGCGAGAACGACCTCCTCTTCCTCCTGTTCGGGAACCGCGCCGTCGAGCGGGCATTCGACCGCGCCGCCGAGGCGCCAGGGCGGCGGTGGGTCCGCCTCGAGAACGTCACTCGGGACGAGTTCCTCGCCTACGTCGGCATGGGGATCAACGCGCTGATCACCAGTCGCAGCGGGGGGCGGCGGTGGGTTGACCACACGCCGCTCAACACCTGGATCGCGGGCACGCTTGCCGATGCCTTCCCCGGGGCACGCTTCATCCACATCGTCCGGGACGGACGCGAGGTGGTCCACTCGATGCTCAATTTCGCCCGCGCGGTCCCTGATCCGGCGGTCGCGCAGTTCCTCCAGGAGCGAGTCCCCTGGGCCGCGGACATGGGCAGCGCATGCGTCGCCTGGCGGGACCACGTGGACGCCGCGATGGAGTTCTGCGATCGACACGCCGACCGCGCGCTGATTGTTCGCTACGAGGATCTGGCGAATGCCCCGGAGGGCACATTCGAGGCGATCCACAGCTTCCTCGGGGTCGCCGAAGAGCCCGGGCCGGCTCGGTTCCTGGCCTCGCGGCGGATCAACTCGAGTTTCCGGGACCGCCCGCGGGCGTCCGCTGGCGATGTGTGGGAGGAATGGGATGCCGGCAAGCGCCAGCTATTCACCGAGCTCGCGGGCACGACGATGCTCAGGTGCGGGTACCCGATGAGCCGGGCGCTCGGGAGCCGCCATCGCGCAGCGTCCGCCGGTGACGGCCCCGGTGCGTGAGCGCTGGCGCCGTCGCACGCTGAGCTGGTCGCCTCTCGCGCGGATCCGCCAGGCCGGCGCCACGCGGCGGCACCGTCCTCGGGTGGTGCTGGTGCTGGGGGTTCTCCTCTGGCTGGCTGTGGTCACCGCGGCCGTCGTGCCGCTCCTGGACGAAGGAGCTGGCCCGGGTCCCTTCGCCGGGCGGCCTCCACGGTGCCCTGGGCTCGAGCTGGGCGTCAACTCGATCCTTCCCTTCGAGGGCGCGAGCGAGCGCGCCGCCACGATCGACGCCATGCGGACTCTTCTCCGTCCCCAGGTAGTGCGGGTGAGCCTGCTCTGGAACCGCATCGAGCCGGCGGAGGGAAAGTTCGACTGGAGCGTGCCCGACAGCATCGTGGAGCAGCTTCTCGCCGCTGGCATCGAGCCGCTCTTCACGGTCATCGGCTCCCCGCCGTGGGCGAATCACGTGCCCCTCACAACGCCCCGCCAGTACCTCTACGTTCCGCGACGAGGCCCGGAGCTGGAGGCTTGGCTGGCCAGGTACAAGCGGTTCCTGGCCGCCGCCGCCGAGCGCTACGGCGACGCCGTCAGGCTCTGGGAGATCTGGAACGAGCCCAATCTGGCGGGGTACTGGCGCCCGCGTCCCGATCCGCTGGCCTACCGGCGCGTCTACACGGCGCTGCGGGCGACCATACTGCGCGCGGACCCGGGGGCCAGGGTCGCCGTCGGCGGTCTCGCGGCGTTCACCGTCGCGTTCCCGCCCAACATCGCCGGGCACGTGTTCCTTCGCAAGCTTGCGCGCGCGCACGTGCCGCTGGAAGACGTAGCCCTGCACCCGTATTCGACGCACGATCATGCGCCGAACGCTCACGTCCAGGGCCAGAACAACTTCGACGCCATCGAGGCAATCCACCGCCAGCTCCGGGGCGAGGGCGAGAGCGCCAGGGTGTGGGTCACGGAGTGGGGGTGGTCGAGCGCTTTGGTCGGCAGGTGGCGCCAGGCCCGCTACCTGCGCAGGTCACTCGCGATGCTGGAGCACCGCTACAGGTTCGTCCGCATCGCCACGTATTTCACCGACCGAGATCTTCCCTCGGAGCGGCTCTTCCAGGGGCTCCTGACCGAGCACCTGCGCCCCAAGCCGGCAGCGCGGGTCTTCCGGGCCCAGGCGAGCCGCCTCGCCGCCGAGTGCCGGCGCCGGACAGGGTAGGCGTGGGCGCGATCGGGCTCGATTCGGCGACGGGACGGCCGGCGGCAGCGGATCGGTCGTACCCTGTGCCGGGTACGGGCCCAGGAGCACGGGAGCGAGCGAGGCCTTCAGGAAGGACGTGACGGCACGATGCCATCCCTTGACGAGAACAAGCGCCGGTGGACCGAGTCATACGCCTGGGAAGACGCGGGCGAGGAGTGGTCGCGAGCCTGGGGAGGGTCCGAGGCGCAATGGTTCGGAAGCATCTTCCCGCGCCTGCATGCCTTCCTGCCCGCCGGGACCGTCCTCGAGATCGCCCCCGGCTACGGCCGCTGGACGCGGTTCCTGCGACCGCAGTGCACGCGTTTGGTGCTCGTGGACCTGAGCGAGCGCTGCATCAGCGCCTGTAGGCAGAGGTTCGGCGACGACGCCTCGATCGAGTATCACGTGAACGACGGACGCTCGCTCGGGATGGTCCGCGACCGCTCGATCGATCTGGCGTTCAGCTTCGACTCGCTCGTACATGCCGAGGTGGACGTCATCGAGAGCTACCTGGGGGAGCTGAGCCGGACGCTCGCCGCCGACGGGATCGCCTTCCTCCATCACTCGAATTTCGCGGCGCTCGATGAGGAGCTCGAGAGCCGGCACTGGCGAAGCAGGAGCGTGTCGGGCGACATCGTCCGCGAGATCGCAGAGCGCGAGCGCCTGGCCGTGGTCTCCCAGGAGCGGATCAACTGGGGGCGCAAAGAGCTCTCCGACTGCATCACCGTCCTCACCCCGGCCGGGTCGCGCTGGGAGCGTCCGCCGAGGATCGTCGACAATCCGGGCTTCATGGCCGAGGCCGTGCGGATCGCGACCTGGGCCCCGCTCTATACGGGTTTCGGCGCCGTAGAGCTGGAGCCCAGCTCGCGGGGACGTGAGGTTCGACGCTGAGCCGTGATCGGCTCGCCTCGCTGAGCCCCGACTCGATACGCCCCGCTCACCGGCTGCGCCGGCTGGCATCCATGATCGGGCTGCTCGTGGCGGTCGGTGCCCTGGCCGGGGCCGCGGCCGTCCTCTTGAACGGCGAGGGCGGCGACCACGGTCGCGCGCCGCATCCGCCGGCCATGGCTTGCGCCGGTCCGCTGCTCGGCGTGAACTCGGTCCTCGAGCTCGAGGGTGAGCGCGGGCGCGCCGCGAGCATCGCGGCGATCCAGGGTCTCGGCGCCCGGGTGGTCAGGCTCACGCTGCGCTGGAACTGGATCGAGCCCGAACGCGGCGAGCTCGACTGGAGCGCCATGGATGGGACGCTGGCCCAGTTGAGCGCGGCCCGGATCGAGCCCTTGCTGGTGATCGTCGGCTCACCGCGGTGGGCCAGCGGAGCGCCCGCCGGCGAGCAGAGGCCCGACCTCTACGTCCCCCCGCCAGGCCCACGGTTCAGCGCGTGGCTCGATCGCTACGCACGCTTCGTGAGCGCCGCCGTCGAGCGCTACGGCGACGCCGTCAGGCTCTGGGAGATATGGAACGAGCCCAATCTGGCCAAGCTCTGGCGCCCGCGCCCCGACCCTTCCGAGTACCGGCGCCTGTACGAGCGCCTGCGCGCGACGATCCTGTCACTCGACCCCGGGGCGGAGGTCGCGGTCGGGGGTTTGGCCGGCCTCACGGTCGCGTCCTCTCCGAGCCTGCCGGGGCGGGCGTTCCTGCGCCGGCTGGCGCGGACGCACCCTCCGCTGGACGCCGTCGCCGTCCACGCCTACGCCACCGGCGAGCATGGGCCCGAGGTACATGTGCCCGGCGAGAACAACTTCGACGACGTGGATCGTGTCCACGACGAGCTCGTCCGCGAGGGGTACCGCGTGCCCATCTGGATCACCGAGTGGGGCTGGTCGAGCGTTACCGTGGGGGTGCGCCGACAGGCGCGGTACGTACGCCAGTCGCTGGCCATGATCCGGCGCGGCTTCCCGTTCGTCCCGGTCGCCACGTACTTCCTGGACCGCGACCTTCCACCGGCCTTCCGCGGCGGTCTTCTGACGCGGCACCTCAGGCCGAAGCCCGCCGCCCGCGCCTTCCGCTCGCGCGCCGCCCGCATCGCCCGGACGTGCCGGCCGTCCCAGCCCGAGGGGGGATGAGATCGTGGGTCAGCGCCGCCGCGACACGTGCGCCGCGACGCTGGGGTGGCTCGCGGCGCTGGCCTCCCCACGACGCCCAGCTAACTGACTCGCGGTGTGCTCAGGCCCGCTCGGGGACGCGGCCGTAGATCTCGCGCCAGTCGAAGATCGGCTCCGGGTTCAGCTCGTGGACGCCGTCGTCGTAGTGGAGGGCCGCGGCCGGGATCCGCAGCGAGTCGAGCCGGCGCCCCATGTTCTCGTAGTGGAAGTTCATCGGCCCGCGCCGGATGCCCGCGCGGTCGCGCAGGACCCGGGCGCGCATCTGCTCCGGCGAGCGCATCGGGTAGTGGCGCAGGTTGAACCGGCGGGGCGAGGGCGTTCCGCCGAGGGGGTTGTGGTTGAACCTGCGGATGTTGGTCACGCTCGCCCGCCAGGAGCGGATGCGCGGCGGGCAGTCGCGCCAGATGCAGTAGCGGCGGACCCTGCGCGTGGCCTCGGCAATGCCGGGGTCGTCCTCGTCTGTGCACCAGAAGTTGAAGTTGTTGAACTCGATCCAGTCGATCCCTTCGTCGCTGGCCTCGAGGAGGTACTCGTAGTACGAGCGGTCGCGCGCGGGCCCCTCGAGGAACTCGTCCTGGTCGGGCCAGGAGATCCAGTCGTACTCGCCGACGTAGGTCTCGATCAGGTGCCGGGACATCTCCGGGTAGAGCTCGTAGAAGTCGAACTCCCGGGGCACCCTGCGCACCTCGCGCAGGTGGGGCCGGAAGCGTTCGAGGACGGCCGGCGTCTCGTCGGTCGAGCCGTGATCCCAGGCGATCACGTCATGGTTCTGCTCGAGGAGGTAGGTGAGCGACTCGGGAAGGAGGTCCCCGTCGTTGAAGCAGAGGAGCACGCCCAGGCAGCGAAGGCTCATCGCGCGCCCCGGCGAGGGTCGGCATCGGGCGCTTGGGCGGGACGCCGGCGTGGGACGAGTGTTGGCCATGCGGCGGGCAGCGTCACGGCTGGCTCAGCCACCGTTCGCGGACCCAGGCGGCGGCTTTGCGGTTGCCGCACGCCGGAACACGAACGCCTTGTTCACGAATCCACTCGATTGTGGGGGACGGTTGAGGCGCCACTCCCTCACCATGGCGAAACCGAGGGCGCTCAGCTTCGCTTCGAGGTCAGCGTCGGTTATCCCCCACTGCCAGGCCTGGCTCGTGTCGCGAAGACGGCGGGACTCGGCCGCATCCCACTCGTCCAGACGGTCGAAGAGCCTGCGGTGGCTGGGCCATGGCGGGACGACCTCGAGGAACCGCTCCCGGCCGAGCTCCGGCAGGCGAACCGTCTCGTCTCCCTCCCACTGGGGGTTGGCGATCACGAACGCCGAGGTGACGGGCGCGTAGAGCTCGAGCACCTCGTCCCAGTCCGGGGCCACGAGCCGTAGCAGCACGTCGTACAGGAACACGGCGTCCACGCGGCCCACCTTCCTGATCGTCTCCGGGTCGGCGAAGTCGCCGTCGAGGATCTCGATCCCCGGCTTCTCGGCGGCCTGCTCGATCGCGCTGAGGAGGAAATCCCCGGCGCGGGTGGCGCCGACCTCGATCAGCGCGCCGCGCTCGACTCCGTCCTTCGCGATCGCGTAGAAGGCGTACTGGCCGTAGGCCTGCCCGCGCTCCAGGCTCGCGAAGGACTCGATGCCGAGCTCCTCGACCGCGTAGTCGATCGCGGCGAGCTTCCCGCCGCCGGGGGCGGCGGGGCGCGGCGGCCCGGCCGGCGCCTTCTGCCTTCTCCGCGCAGCCTGCAGCTCGCCCCGGGTCGCCTGGAGGTCCCTTCTCGCCTCGTCGAGCTCCTGCTTGATCCGCTTGAGCTGGCGCTCGATCGCGCGCGCGCGGAGCTGGTGGGACACCATGAGCACGCGGGCGCAGGCGGCGTCGGCCTCGGCCCGGAGCGCCCGCTGCACCGGATCGGCGCCGGTGTCCGGCAGCTGGGCCTGCCACTTCTCGGCCAGCCTGATGTGGGTCTGGATCCAGTTCTCGGGATCGGCCACCAGGTCCAGCGAGTGGTGGTGGATGGCGCGGAAGTCGGCGGTCGCCACCTTCTTTCCCGCGGCCTTCGCCTGCATGCAGATGTCGAAGTCGTAGCCGTGCAGCTTGCCGAGCGACTCGTCGAAGCGCAGGTTGTGCACGGCCCAGGGGGAGAGGGCCATGACGAAGCCGTCGATGCAGTCGACCTCCCCGGTGCTGGCGTACGGGGGCACCCCCTCGGGCCTCCAGGAGATCGCCGGGAACTCGCCGCCCCCGAACTCCTCGTAGCGGTGGCCGAGCCCGGCCCAGGTCAGCGAGCCCTGCCACCAGGCGATGCTCCGGACGCCGATCGCGCCGGCGCAGCCGACGATGGCCACGTCGGGATCCTCGAGCGCCGCCCTGAGCGTGGGGGCGAAGTCCGCGTCCACCAGCTCGGCGTCCTGGTGCAAGAGGACGAGCGCCTCGAGGTCGTCGTGCGCCTTCGCGCGGTCGAGCATCACGTTGTAGGTGGCGAAGAGCGACCCCGCGCTCTGCTGGATGAACACGGCGGAATCCGGCTCCGCGACACGCTCGATGCCCCGCGCCGCGCAGCGCTCGTAGAGGCCCGGATCCGTGACCGCTGTGCCGAAGGCGATCACTTGCGATCCGCGGACGCCCCGCCCGCCGCCGCGAGGCGCTCCCGGAGCTC
>Ga0070741_10003314_pt1 | contig 40321 bp, 76 predicted proteins | sample Coa_R1_4_FD_66440 | JGI IMG/M metagenome (GOLD analysis project Ga0070741, IMG submission 66440) | Surface soil microbial communities from Centralia Pennsylvania, which are recovering from an underground coalmine fire - Coalmine... | ecosystem: Environmental > Terrestrial > Soil > Unclassified ...
AGCATTCAGCAAAATCCCGATGATCGGGATTTGGGATAGCATTGGCGCGGAAATGGTTTCCCATCAGACGCTTTGCCATGATCCACCGCCGCGCGAGCGTGACCGCGAATAGGGCACATGGGCTGTCGGCGCATACGGCGCCTCATAGCAGACCGCCATCAGGCCGAACCCGTCCGCGGCGTGCGAGCTCCAGTCGTGATCGGGGCCCAAGCCAATGTTGCGGGCTTCGTCTTTGCGCTCATGATAGTAGCCGAGTGCATCGAGGCCACCCTCGACGGCTGGCGTCTCCGAGAACCAACAGAACGGGAACACCCGTCGCGTGGCCTCGACACGCATCATGGCCGCGCCAGCGCCCTGGTTCGGAATTGGCTCGGGACAGTCAAAGCCCGCATCCCTCCAATGGTCCACGTAGCGCTTGCCGGTGATGGCGTTGGCGTTAGTGCCGTCGTGCGGCAGTTGGATCACGGCGCGGTCGTATTTCTTGGTCCTGAGATCGTTGACGTAATATTCGAGCGGCTGTCCGAGGCCCTCGATGTAGTCGAGCACGCGGATTTGCGGGCCCACCCATTGCGTCACCCAAAGCGACATGGCGTCGGCCTTCGCACCAGCGCCGCCGATATCCACAAAGATTTTGAGCGGCAGCAACGGGTCCTGCGGGATGATGCCGCGCCCTATGCGCCCCTGCGCCTTGGCCTCTGCAATCTGCTTGGCGAAATAGGCGCCCTCAAACGCGCGCGCATAGCCGCCTTCCCAGATGTGATCGTAGCGCTCGGGATACTTGGACAGGTCGAGCAGGCGCTCTTGCTCGAGCACGTCGTTAAACCACGGATTATCGCGCCAATTGGCTTGGACAACGACCGCTCCGGGAGGAGGATCGGAGCGCAAGAACTCGTCAATGGCATCGACCTTGCGGCGCGGGTTCCAAGCGGCCCAAATCTCGGAATCGTCGGCGCGGATGGTCGGGCGCAGTAGCGAAAGCGAGCGCGAACTCAGCGTCTGAGCTTCTTCGATAAACGCTCTTTTGAAGCCTTCAAGGGACTTGATGCTTTCCGACGTGTGATCCTGCATACCCTGAAAGATGATGATGCCATCGCCAGGCGTTTCGATCTTGTCATTGAACACCCGAAATTCGCGACCGACGCCGAGCTCCTCGATCTTCTTCTCGATCAGGCGCTTGGAGGACTGAGCGAGCGTCTTTTGCACCTCGCGGATGCAGACTGCGAGCATGCCCTTTTGGTAAAGGCATTCCTCGACAATCATCTCGCAGAAGAAGTGGGACTTTCCCGATCCGCGGCCGCCATAGGCGCCCTTGTAGCGCGCCGGCTGGAGGAGCGGACGAAAGACCGGGGCGGTGGGGATCTTGAGCGTGGTCAATGCGAGTGCCCAACATGCCAACCGCCGCAGAAGGCGCAGGGATAGGGCTCGATGTTGTCCTCGCCCTGGCCGCACCTCAGCCTATCAGCCTTGGCCTGGGCCGCCTCGCGCGTGTAATGGCGCACCTTGGACAGGCACGACCGATCCATGAATAGCCGACGGTTGAGCGCCGCGCCTTCCAGCTTCTGCATGTCAGTCTCCTGCCAGAAACGCCGAGCGCCGCGCCTTCACCTCGTCCATCGGGACGATATCGCCTGCCATCATGGCCTTGAGCCGCGCCTTGTCGCCGCGGGACAGAGACCAGCCGCCATAGCCCCATTCGGTCTGCACCTTGATCCCGACCTTATCGAGCGAGCGCTTGACCTTGACCATCTGCACGTCGATCAGCTTGGGCTCGGGGTGGTCGCATTCCGGCCGGTTACCGAATAGGATAGTCAGGAGCGCATCGCGCGTAGCTACAGCTCGGCGAAGCATGAAGCCGACGATCTCGCATTGTTGCGGCGTTGCATCCAAGACCGTCAGGAGCCGCGACACGTCGTCATTCCCGACGCCAAGCATGGCCTCGAGCTCAAGCACGCGATTACGCAACTGCTCCTGTTCGGTCTCGGTCATTGCTACCCCTAAGCCGCGCGTTCCATGTCCTCGCAAAAGATGAAATGCCGATAGGCGCTGACCCATGCCGTGAAGCGGATATCGGACATGCGCCCCCGAACGAAAACAGCGTAGAATTCCGCATCTAGTGTCGTTGCTGATGTCGAGATCCGGATCAGCGCGACGCCGTGAAGCGGTTTAGCCATTGCTGGCCTCGGCCGGCTTTGGCTCAACGATGACACGCTCGATTCTGGTGATGATGTTGAGGGCCGGCGCATCGTCGTCGCCTGAAATCGGCTGCGTTGGCTTTCCCCAACCCCGATCGAGCAGCGAATTGGCGGCCGCGACACGGGCAGCAGCCGGCGCTTCGGACTGGTTCATGATCCCCACAAGCGTGTTCAGCGCTGTCTCAGTATGGGACCGCGCCAAAGATTTGATTTCTGTTGGAGTTTTCGCCATTTGGGTAGTTCAAGTCCCGTTCACTTCTTGGGCTTCTTCGCGGGCTTGCGCTTGGGCTTGTTGACGGCCTTCAGTAGCGCTTGCAGGCCGATCAGGACGGCCATTCCCTTCGGGGTGACGACGGGCACTTTGCCGCGATATCGGATCATAGTATCTGCTCCTTCAGGCTTCAGGGGGCATGTTTGAGATTTGGCCGAGCTCGGCGAGCACGGAAGCGGCCTCGTCCTCGATCGTCTTGGCCATGGATGCGGCGACCTGGGCCGTTGCGGTCTTGGCCTCGGTCAGCTTGCCGACGGCCTCAGAGACCTTGGCAAGGCCGTCAGCGCGGGCCTGAGCGATGCCCTGTCGAGCCTCGTCCATCATGGCGCGGATGCTAGCGGCGAAGCTGCCTGGCGCTGGGGTGGTCATGGAAGCGGCCTCCGGTTTATCTGGGATCAGCGCCACGGAGGGAAGCCGGGACGCATTGCGGATTGCGGTTTCGATCTCCTGGTCGGTCGCCATCGGATCGACCGCGACCAGCATTCCACTGCCCCACGAAAAGCACTGACGACCGCCGAGCAGCTGCATCGTGAGCCCGTCGATGCCGGGAATGTCGCTCATGCGGTTGCGGAGTTCGGCGATGCTCATGGGCGCGAAATTGGAACTGATTTGTTAATCTTCAAAAGCCGAAACATGGCGTTCATCGGGTTTCTGTGGATTGCTCTTGCGCGCGTGGTAGTCGCGTAGCCATTGCCGCGATTTTTCGAGGCGAAGCTGCGCGTCCGTGCGAGCCGGCTGGCGAACTCCGGTGTCGGGGCCCGGCGAAGGCAGAGGCGGCAGGTCTGAAGCCTTCAACACGGCACTTTCCACCGGGCCAAGCTGACCCAGCGTTGTCGGCGGGATATCTCGAACCGAACCGTCTGAGGGATCGCGGATCATTGGTGCCGCTTGCTGATGTTTGCCACAGCCTCAGAGCTGAGTGAGTGGCGAGATGGCGCAACACGTTCACCCGGAGAGCCAACCCCTGTATCCTCAGAGACAGTAGAAGTTATCTTTCTAGGTGATTGTGTCATGCTTGAGCAAACCCCAAGCAAATTTGGAGCATTTGCTTTCGCTATGAAGCTGTTCATTTGCGTCCTAGCACCCCCCTTTTGCCCAGCAATTGCCCTAGCATTTGCTACCTTTGAGCGTTTCTCTAGTTCAGCGTCGAGACGCTTGTGGTGCCATCCCATGTAAAAGAAAGCTTGGATCGTCTCCCGCTCATTCAACCAAATGCGCAGCGGTAGCTTAGCAATTGCTGCTAACTGCTTGTCGTCATCTGGCAGCTCGCGCTTGCGCCAATAGTGCATAAGCAGGAGCAAATAGGCCCCGTGCTGCGTGGTGGTCAAATGCCCGGTATCGGCGAGGTAGTCGCCGACGTACAGAGGCATCCAAAGGTCAGTTTTCTTGCTCACAGCATCCCCAGCGCTTGGAGATAGCTTTCAAGGATACTCTCTTGCTCCTGGCGCTCATTCGGATCGAGCTTGCGCAGGCGCACGACTGTGCGAAGGGCCTTCACATCATATCCATTACCCTTCGATTCCGCGTAGATGTCGCGGATATCATCGGAAATGCCCTTCTTTTCCTCTTCCAAGCGCTCAATGCGCTCGATAATGCTCTTAAGCTGAGCGTTGCTGTTGTGGCCCGGCTGATCCATCTGCGCTCTCTGGGTTTGTGGTTTCGGAAACGCGATGGGGATACACAGGCGGATTTTCGCTCAACCACTCGATAATGGAGTGATTGGGCTTGTCGAAGTCGGGCATGACGTAAGCCCATCCAGATGCCCACCACATCGAGGCGCCGTCGGTTGGGATAGATTTGCGAATGCGCTTCATGCGGCGCGCTCACGCTTCAGGCGACGAAGGTTCACGTCCTTGAGCATGGCTTCCAGCTCGCCGCGGCGAACGCTACGAGGCTTCTCAGCGTCAATGAGGGCCTTGAGGTGCGCGGCCTGGTGCTGGAGTGGCAAGCGCTTCATGCGGCCGACGATGACATGGAGTGGCGTCATTGAAGCTTCTCCTGCAAATCTGAGACGGCTTTTGCAAGATCCTCATCAGTCTTGAGAAGACGTGCGATCTTCGCTACCCCGTGGTGGACCGAACTATGGTCACGACCACCAAACCTCCGCCCAATTTGCGGCAATGTCGCAAGCGTGAGATGCTTACAAAGATAGTATGCAACCTGACGCGGCATCGCGATGTAAGCTGATCGACGGCCAGACAGCATTTCGGCCAGTGTGACACCGTAATGCTTGCAGACTGCTTTCTGGATGTCTCGGATCGTAGGCTGACCGTGACCCGGAGGGACTAACACAAACCAGTGCGAATCCGTATCCTTGACCTCAGTGTCAGGAGCAACGACCTCAACCGCCGGCACACTGACTAACGGCGCTTCGACGGCCGCAATGGGGATTGCTGCCAGCTTCAGTTGCGTGCGCCGATTGGCGAGTTCATCCGCCTTGGCAGCTATAGAGGCGCGAAATTGTTGATGCCTCTCGATTGCCGCGCGTTGTGTCGGTGTTACAGTGCCGTGCATTAGTTCCCCCCTTTGATCTCAGGTTCGATCCAAACCGCCAATGATGCGAGCGAGGCGCTCAAGGCGATCAATTTCCGTGCGATAAAAATCCGAATCCGTCTCACGCATTCCTCCGGCGATGTCCTGGAATTGAGAGGCGAGCGAAGCCGCCTCTTTTCTCGCCTCTATCAACTCTGCTTCCCGCCTTATGTCCCTGGCAGCCCAGTGTTCCGGGTCTTCGATTTCTCCGTACCAAAGTGCTTTGACCGTCCGGAAGCTGACCGTCTTGACCTTACGCGGCACGCGAGCCAACCAGCTTTCCCGCGTGTCGCCCCAATCCTTCGGGCCTGCAACGATGGCGATAGCTCTACGCATACGATCTACTCCGGACGACTTTTCCGACATTTGGAACCCTCATGGTGCTTATTGCCCACGCCATGAGAAACACGAACGATAACGAAGACCCATTTCAGCCCTTAGCGATTGCCGTCGCGAGGCTGACGAAAGACCTAGAAGAACAGCGCTCGGAGAATGAGCGCAAAACCAAACCAGGCGAAGAGATTGACAAGCAGCGCGAGCGCGAGCGCTTCGTTGAAACGAGATTGAGAGAGATCGATCGGTTCGAGCGGCGCGTCAGCGGCCAGGATCGACCTCGAAGGAAACGGAATTAGATTGGCGCGAGTATCGCGTGCGCCATACGAGGCTGGTAGCGATTGATTCCCCGTCGTCGCTGCCGGCCTCGTCATGCCGCACTCTCCGTCGAGGCGCGATCATTGGCCTGCATGAACGCCTTGACCTTATCCATCGTTGAAAGGCTCGGCGTGCGCCCCTTGTGGAGGTCGCTGACGAACTTCGGATCATTGAGGGAATTCGTACCGAAGGCGGTTGCACTCATTCCGGTGCGAGCCCGGAAGGCGTCAATCTCTGCCATTAGCGAACGGATAGTAGGATGAATGACCATGCAATGGGAAATACAGGAAGTTTCCCATCCTGTCAACAGGGCAGTTCCTAGTTCATTTCCGTAGGGGTAATCTCCTATACGGAGATTATGGATTTGGTGCGGAAACTGATTCTGGAGCGCTTGCAGGAACTCGGTCTAAATATGGCCGAGGTCTCCGGTCGTCTTGGGCGGAACGAGACTTACCTTCAACAGTTCTTAAAGAGAGGATCGCCCCGCGAGTTGCATGAGCGGGATCGCGTTTTATTGGCCGAAATCCTGAACGTTTCTGAAGACCAGCTTCGCGGTCCGTCGTCAACTTTGCCTAAAAGGGAATACGTTAAAGTAAACCAGAGTGCTCGCGAAAGTTTAGTTGCCGAGTCTTCCCGTCGTCATAATCTGCCTGACCAACAAGCAGCTCCGGAGCTAACCGGCGCGAATTTGGTGGGGGATCGTGACTTGCCGGTCTTCGGAACGGCACAAGGTGGTAGCGGGGCCCTGATTGTGACAAATGAACCAGTCGACTGGGTTGTACGGCCAGACCCCCTACTTAGGGTTAAGGACGGGTACGGAATGATTGTAACTGGGGACTCCATGGAGCCCGCGTTCAGGCCGGGCTCGATCGCGCTCGTTAACCCCCACCTGCCCCCAGGATTTGGCGATTTCTGCCTATTCCGCAGCCATGCGGATGATGGGACCGCCCATGCTGCGATCAAGGAATATCGGGGCGAGACTGACGTTGTTTGGAAGGTCCGGCAATACAATCCGCCAAAAGACTTCACCCTCAAGAAGGCCGAATGGCAAATTCGACACCGCGTCGTCGGAACGTATTTCACCTAGTCAAACAAGGTTTTAGCCGCCGCTGACGGCCTCGGTTAACCACCGAGGCCAAATTTTTTTCGCCTTCTTGTATTTTTCCCGTTTACAAAACAGGAAATTTCCTACAGTATGTTTCCCATCAAGACGGGGAACGACATGGAACAGCTTCGCGAGCACTACTTCCCAGCCAACGACGAAACGGTCTTCACCGGCCTCTGCCCGAACGGTCAGTTCGGCGCCTATCTCGAGCGCGAAGATGGCCGCGTCCGTGGCTACGGCCACACCCGAATGGCTGCAATTGCCGATCTCGTTGAAGCGCTCGACCTCGAGGAGGCGGCGTGATGACCACGAACATTGGCATCCATAGCGCTTTCCGCCTTCGCGCATTCAGTAACCGTGTTTCCGGCTCGCTGACAATCGAGATCGATAGCGATGACAGGCGGTGCCCCGACAGCATCGTCATGTTCACGCAAGACCAAGTTCTATCGGATCGATTGGTCGAGGCCATCAACAAGATTGTCGAGGCGCGGCATGTCGAGCGCGCTGAGCAGGACGCGGTAATCGAAGCCGCGATTGAAGGTGCAGCATGACCATCCGCTGGCGCGCAACCGTCTACTACCGCACCGCGCACGGCATCGTTGATGTCGTCCACGAGGTCTCCGAGATCAGCGACGTGCACGATTTGGTCGAGCGCGGTCCACATTGGGACGCCGTAGTCAAGATTGAGATCATCCGCATCAACCACGTCACTGGTGCCAACCTCACCGTTGAGCAAGCGGAGAAACTTTAATGCCCGAGAACCGCATCGATCTCTTCTGCGCCTGCCTTATCGCAGGGCTCGGCGCCTTCGCAATCGCAACTTTGGTGCTGTGATGACTGCGCAGCAGGTAGCCGACCAGCTTCTCGCTCAATGGCAACTGCTCTGGCCGCTCCCGGCCGCCGAACGCATCAAGCGGATTGATGAAATCCGCGCTGATCTCGAATTCGAAGAGGCGCTTAGCCTCGTGACCAAGGAAATGGAGAGCGCGTAATGTCCCTTCCCGCTGAGAACGTCCGCCAGATCGAGGCCCCTAGGTCTCAACTCCCCGTCCAGACCGAGACCGGCGCCGTTATCTCCATGTTTGAGCGTATGGCTCGCGATGCTTCCGTCCCGATGGACCGGATCGAGCGCGTCATGGACATGCTTCGCGAGATGCGCCGTGAGCAGGCCGAGGAGGACTTCAACGAGGCTATGGCGAGCACGCAGCGCGATCTTACGCCGGTTGCTCGCGACTCGTTCAACCCGCAAACGCGATCAAAGTATGCTTCGTACCACGCCATCGATAAGGCCATCCGCCCCGTCTACACCAAGTACGGGCTAGGCGTCTCCTTCGATGAGGAGCAGAACGCACCTGAAGGTTTTATTCGCGTCCTCGCCTTCGTTTCCAAGGGTCGGCACACCAAGACATTCCACTATGACAGCCCGATCGTAACTCAGGGCTTGGCCGGCAAGACCATGATGACGTTGACGCACGCGAGAGCGTCTGCCGTCACTTATGCCAAGCGGTACTTGGTCGGCATGATCTTCAACCTTTCGACCGGAGAAGATGACGACGGTAACACGGCCGAAAACCCGCAAGATACCATTGACGGCGAGCAGATCGGCACACTAACCGAACTGATTGATAGCGTTGGCGCCGATAAGACTCGCTTCCTCAAGTTCTTCAAGGTCGAGCAATTAGGCGACCTGCCGGCGAAACGCTTCCAGGAAGCCGTGAACATGCTCAACGCGAAGTCGAGGGGCTGACATGGCACCGCGCATCATAACCTGCGAACAGGGCAGTCCTGAATGGTTCGCCGCCCGCCTCGGGCTCCCGACCGCCAGCGAGTTCTCAACCGTCATGGCAAAGGGAAAGGATGGTGGCAAGTCCGTAACGCGCCGCACCTATATGCTGAAGCTGGCGGGCGAGATCCTGACTGGCGAGCCGATGGAAAGCTATTCCAACGGCCACATGGATCGCGGCAAGGAGCAGGAGCCAGAGGCCCGCGAAGCCTATGAGCTGATGAAGGACGTTGATTGCCAACAGGTCGGTTTCATCGTCAACGGCGACAAAGGATGTTCGCCGGATTCCCTGATCGGTTCCGATGGCGCATTGGAAATCAAGACCGCCCTTCCGCACATCCAGGTCGAACGGCTGCTCAAAGGCGAGCTTCCGGCCGAGCATCGCGCCCAGGTCCAGGGCGTCATGTGGGTAGCTGAGCGTCAGTGGCTGGACTTCGTGTCCTACTGCCCTCGCCTCCCGCTCCTGATTGTCCGCGTCCCGCGCGATGACGGTTATATTGCCACACTTGCCGGCGCCGTGAAGGAATTTAACGCCGAACTTGCGAGCGTAGTTGATGCCATCCGCACGTCCGGCGGCTTGACTGATCAGCTCAAGAGGAGCGCAGCATGAGCCGCGCCCTCCTGACACTCGACAGCACTGCCAAGCGCGAACAGGCGATCGACTGGATTCGCAAAGCTAAGACTGGCTCCCGCGTCGAGTTCAAGGGGCCTGCTCGTAGCCTCGACCAAAATTCGCGCTTCTGGGCGATGCTGACGGATTGCGCTGTGCAGGGCCGCATCAATGACCGCCGGTTCAACACCGAGCAATGGAAGACCATGTTCATGGCCGCGTATGCGGAAGAGCGCGGCATCGAGATCAAGTATCTCCCTGCGCTCAACCGCGCCGGCATGATCCCTTGTGGCCGGTCGTCATCCGATTTGTCCGTGCACGAAATGTCCGAGCTGATGGAGTGGATTGCGGTCTGGGGCGCTGAGAACGGCATCAAGTTCCACGACCAAGAGGAGCTTGAGGAAGCATGAGGCGCGAGTTCTCAAAGCAAGTAAAGCGCGACGCATTCATGCGCGCCGCCGGCTGCTGCGAGAACTCGCAGTGTGGCGCTCGGCTTAGCATCGGCAAGTTTCACTATGACCACGATATTGCGGATGGCCTGGGTGGCGAACCAACATTGGAGAACTGCAAGGTTCTCTGTACGCCCTGCCATAACGAGAAAACCGCAAACCGAGATGTCCCGGCTATCGCTCGAACAAAGCGATTGCAGGACCGCCAGCGGGGCATCCGTCAGCCCCGGAAAATCACCCGCTGGCGAAAATTCAACGGCGAGATCGTCAATGCAGGTCGCGAGCGATGAACCCTCAAACCGCACTCGTCATGTTTGCAATGGCTAGCTTCGCGGTAATGCCGGTTTTGATTGCAAAGCAAATCGTAGAGCTAAGGAGCAAGAAGATGTGGTGGTTGATCCTGGGTTTGATCGTGGTTGCGTTGCTCGTGTGGTGGGTCAGCAATCTCACCATCACGTAACCACTCTCGCTACGTCAATGGGGATGACTATGGCTAGAAAGAAGTCTCTTCCTTGGGCACAAGAAGTGGATTGGGCGACGCAGATCTGCGGCCAGCTTGGCTGCCTGGTCGAGCGATCGGCGGCGGATTACGAGATCGCCAAGGTGAAGGGCGACGGCGTTTCCCTGGTGATCTACCCGCACAAGACGACGGCGGGCCATTATCACGTCCGCGTGCGCGACAACGGCAGCAAGAACCCGGAGCAGGCTGCACGCGTCATGGCCGCGCTCAATGGCGGCCATGGGCTCCCCGAAAAGGAATCCGCGCTCGTGCGGTTTAGCTGCACGTTCAGCTTCAAGAAGCTGCCCACTTCCGCGCTCTCATCGCCCAACTAGGTATCCCATGAAGATACTCGATCTTTCCGCCGGCAACCGTGCCATCTGGTTCGACAAGGACCACCCTTGCGCGACCTATCTCGACATCCGCCCGGAGGTCGAGCCCGACTTCGTGGCAGATTCCCGCGCACTGCCGGCGGAAATTGGCGAAGGCTATTCGCTGATCGTCTTCGATCCTCCGCACAAGAACAATGCCGCGACCGGAAACATGGTCCGTAACTACGGGCATTGGACGCATGACGAGATCAGGAGCACCGTCGCCGAGACGGCCAAGGAAGCCCACCGCGTAGCGGCGGACAACGCCCTGATGGCCTTCAAGTGGCACGACGGCCATATCCGCCTGCCGAGCATCCTGAAGCTGCTGGCGCCGTTCTGGGAGCCGCTGTTCGGCCACGGCGTCACGCACCAGCAAAAGGGCACGTCCTGGGTGATGCTCCGCCGCGTCGATTGCTTCAACCCGCCGCCGTCCGATCGGGATGACGGTCTTTCCCTCTCCTCTCCTCACGGAGCCACCCCATGAGCTTTATTCCATGCATCAAGTGCCAAGGCGAAGGATCTCTCTACTCGTCGCGCCATGGCGGCAATGATCCCGATGTCTACCGCACGGGAATGTGCGACGCCTGTGATGGGAGCGGGAACCACACCTGCGATAATCGCGGCTGCACTGAGATCGCCCAAGGCTTCAACGACGACGGCGAGGCGCTTTGCGAAGATTGCCTGTTTGAATGGATGACAAAATATGCCGCAGATTGATGAAGCGATTGAGGCTCTGCTCGCCTACCAGCAGGCAGACATGGAAGGCGTCATGGTGCTGACCTCTCGACAGGCTATCCATGAGGTAGCCGACGAGATCAAGAAACTGCGCGATTTTGCGCGATGGGTCGATAGCTGGGTGTCCAATCCGGTCGGAAGCTACTCCGTCAATGCGCTGGACGGCCTCTTTGGCATGACGCGCGACAAACTCGGCGCTCTTTCACTTCCTCTCCACAAACAGGCATCCCCATGATTCTCTTGACCCGTGAGAGCATCGAGAAATTGCGAACACCGGCGGGCGGTTTCAATCAGGCAACGGCTGATGCTCTGGCGATTTGCTGGCCGCTCCAGCCCGGATGGATTGAGCGCCTGATCGGCACAGAAATTTCAAATAAGCGCTGGCGCGATGCCCAGCGCGCGGCGGCTCAGGGCGCTATCTATCGCCGTCGCGGCAATACGAGGAAAGCATGACCTGCCCCAACCGCTTCTCTAGGATCTGCATCTGGTGCGCCTTCGTGGTCGCCGTGATCGGCTATCCCGCCTTTCTTATCGGAGCGTTCTCATGACCGAACCCGTTCAATCGTGCTCCGCTGGGAGCAACGAACCCCAGACACCAACTAAAGAGGACTTCGCCAAATGGTCGCGCGTTTGGAATAATACGTGCAACACGATCTTGGAGATGCTGGATTTGCCGGGCCACGGCTCGCCAGATGAAATGATTGCCCAAGTTTCGCATCACTTGGATCGGGATCACGCTGCGTTAGGAGCCCTGAAGGAGCTGAGAGAAGCTTTTGTGATGGCGTGGGGGTTCGAGCCGGGAGCGGAGAACACGCTTTATCGACCAGTGCTTGATCGCGTGGACGCCGCACTTAAACGGAAGCCTTCCGGCAGAGATGCCGATGCAGCACCCATGCGCGATCCTGCCCAAGGATGGCGTAGGCCACTCGCAACCATCAGCGAGGAGGAAATCGAGCGCGTTGCCCAAGCGATTGAGCGGTCAATGTTTGCGCCGCACGAACTGCCGCTGAGCGCCGATCTGCATCTCAAGTATCGCGCAACGGCTGTTGCGGCCATCAACGCCGCCCAGCCGCCGGCCGCTCCGGTCGAGACGGGTCTGACACTTGGCGAAATGGCCCATTACCATAACGGGGAAGACCCGGCGGATTCTTTTGATCCGTCAGAATGGGAACAGGTGCTTGAACGCCGTGAAGATGCACTTCACGGCTCCTCTGCCGGAAGCGCCATAGCGGCACTGGCCAAACGGTTTTGGAGTATCCATCCGAAGGAAATTCAAGACATGGGGATTACGCGCGAGCAGTTCTATGAACGGGAAATGCTCGCCCTGTTCGCTACTCAACCGCAGACATCTGCCAGAGGCGTTTGTTGCTACTGCGACGCGCCGCTGTGCTGCGCGGCATGTGGTCGCGAGCAGCCCGATGACAGCGCTGATCTACCGCAGGAAGCTCTGAGGTCTGTCGCAATCAAGGCGATCGAAGCGTATCGACGCGCGCAAAGCGAAGGCGAAGTTGTCATCGCGATGGAGAATCTGGAGCGCGCTCTTTCGCATGAGCCCGGATGCTCGGTGACGCGCCCGATGCGCGCTACCCCTTCCGCTCCCGACGCTTCAGCTCCCGCTCAACGGCCTCGCGAATGAAATCCGTCCGGTCCTCATCCTCACCCCTGACGGCATCCATGCGTTCGAAGGTGCCAGCCTCGAAGCGGGCCACCATGTCCTCGCTCCATCTTTTTTTGCGTCCCATCGATTATTTCTCATATGAGGTATTGACGACGGCCAGAATATCTCATATGATTTATTCACGGTCAAGGGAGATGGTCATGGCAAAGGTTCTCTACTTCAACGGCGAAACAGAACTCAAGTCGCCCCAGGCGATGGACAACAAAGAGTTCGCCGTCCGCTTCCCCGGCGTGAAGGGCCGCAAGTACGACGGTTACTCCAAGTGGGTCGGTCGTCCAGTCCACCTGACCGAGAAGTTCATTCCCGGTCAAGGCTGGGACCGCAGCGACCTTCTTCCTGTCGAGCGGGTCATCACCTACAAGTCAAATCCCTCCAAGCATGAGTGCGATGCGCGCTGCATGAACGCCAACGGGCGCACGATGAATTGCGAGTGCTCCTGCGGCGGCAAGAACCATGGCCGCGCAAACTTCATCTGCAACGAGGTGGCGGCATGAGAAAGGACCGCACCCTTCATTGCTGCTTGTGTGGGGAGCCACGGCGCCCCACACAGAAGCCCGTGGACAGCTTCGGCAACGAAGTCCGGATTGTCCACATAGCTGATCACCGTCCGCTCCAGGAAGGCCGCTGGGAAGTCAGTCCTCAACTGCTCGTCAGCGTAAGCATGTGGCGCAATGGCGGCACGGACTCCGGCAGCACCCACATTTGCGATGGCTGCATAGTCGTCGGACTGCGCCACGCGAAAGAGTTCGTGGATACTTCGCTTGCGCAGCTCGGGGCTACGGCGGTGACTTCGCACCACTCAGCACCTCAGGGGGAATAGATGTCCGACACCGTAAAAGTCAGGATCACGGCACGCCAAGAAGTGTCCTACGATCAGATCAGGACTATCAGCCGAGAGACATTCGAACGCTACCAAAGGCTGGTGGAGAACGAGGCGGGCGATGACGAGTTCAACGCCCTTGCAGAACTGATTATCGATCCTTCCGATGTGGTCGATTCTGAGGAGTACGAGGACGTAGAGATGCGCCTCTACCACTCTCCCCAGGACAGCATCACAGGGGGCGGCAATGGCTAACCAAGATGTAATCGACCCGATGAACGAAAGCAGCCGCTTGAAATTCGAGCGTGACGTTGCTGTAGCTGCTCTGCGCGAGATTAAACGCGCAACTGTCGAGGGTCGCGTTTGTGACGACGTCGCCTGGTTTGATGAGATCGAGACCCTGCACGACTTCTGCGACCGCATCCTCGATCGTGTCAAATCACCGGGAGGCCCAGATGCCTGAGCGAATCCAGCGGCAGCGCATTAAGGGGTGGCGCAAGCCGCAAGATGCGGTTTACGTCGGCCGAGGATCGATCTTCGGCAATCCAGTGGTCTGCACGCCGCACGGATGTGAGCTTAAGCCATGCGGCTGTGACGGGTGCGAGCCCTACCGTTGCTGCGTCAAGGTGTTCCGCGAATACATCATGAGCGGGATCGAGGGGCGCCATTCCCATACCGGGTCTCTGATCATCGCACTCGACGCCCAGAAAGGATATCCGCGCCGCAACCGGCTAATAGCGCGGCTACCTGAGCTTCGCGGCAAGGATCTGATGTGTTGGTGCCCACTAGACAAGCCGTGCCATGCCGACGTGTTGCTCGAACTTGCGAACGGGATGCCAGTTGCTGTGGGATCACCAGCCACCCCGGAGGTAAAGCCGTGAGCGAACAGAAACGACACGCAATGGCTGCCATGATCTATGAAGCGGTTCGCTTCTCCTTATGGGCCGCTGGGCAAGGCATTTGTCCAGCGCCTGGTGAAGACGCCGTAGCTCCAGAAGACTTCCTTTTCGAATATTCGAAGGCGGTTGACGTTGACGACTGGGATGGCCTGCATCTGGTCGCTCGCGATGCTGTCTTGTCCGCCCTCCCTCCGGCAGACCGTTCCGACGCTGAAAAGACAGGGGCAAGTCAGTCATAAAATGACACGCGATCCTGACCTCAATTTCTCGGATTTGATCACGCTTGATGACGCGTGCACTCATTTCCTTGGGGGCAAGGTCACGGTTGCGACTTTGCGAGCGCTTCACAAAGCAGATAAATTAGAGATTTACCGAATTGGCCGGCGGGACTTTACCACGGTCAGCGACCTGAAGGCGATGCAACAAAAATGCCGCGTAGAAGCTCCGGCCCCAAGCTCTGGTTCGACAAGGCGCGCGAGAGATGGACGATCAGTGACGGAAAAAGCAAGCGCCGCACAAACTGCCGTCGCAATGAAATTGAAGCTGCGAAAGCAGAGCTTGCGAAATACATAGCGGAACACCATGAGACGGACAAAACGTCGAAGGTAATCGCGGATATTCTGATGGCCTATATTGACGAGGTGATCACGGGAAAGGTCAGCGAAGAGGATTCGCTGATGATGATCAACCGCGTCAACGCATGGTGGGGCGCCAAGCTCATCGCCGACATCACTCTGGCCAACTGCAAGGCATACGCCAAGCACCGGGGCGACAAGCCGATTGTGCGCTCCGAGCTAGGCTACCTCCGGGCGGCCCTGAAGCACTGGCACAAGAACCACGCTCCTATCTTGATCCCTACCATCATCATGCCGGATCGGCCGGCTGCGCGCGAGCGCTGGTTGACCAGATCCGAGGCGGCTCGGTTCCTTTGGGCGGCCCGGCGCACCCCTCACCTCGCCCGCTTCTTTATTATCGGCTGGTATACCGGCAGCCGTCGCACGGTGATCCTCCGGTCGAAGTGGTCCCTAATCAAGCTGGACGACCGGATCATGTACCGGAAGCTGCCAGGCGCCGTGCAGACCAAGAAGCGCGCCCCGCCGCTGCGGATCGGCAACCGGCTCCTCGGGCATCTGAAGCGCTGGAAGAAGCGGGACGGCAAACACGACTTGCTGATCCGCTTCGCCGGCCGGAACCAGGGCGAGGCCATCAAGCAGATCGACCGGACATGGCACAGCGCCCGCATCAAGGCTGGGCTGAGCGATGACGTGACGCCGCACGTCCTACGGCACTCCCGCGCCACGCACCTGATGCGGCAGGGTATCGACCCATGGGAGGCGGCTCAGTTTCTCGGCATGTCCTTGAAGATGTTGGAGACGGTTTACGGCCACCACAGACCGAGTTGGCAGCTCAGCGCGGCCGACGCGAAATAGATGGATAAGAGTACCAAAAGAGTACCAAAGCGACAAAAACTAGCGTAAAATAGCTGGAATTCGCGATAAGCAGCAGTATCTGCTACTCTCGTGAATGCATCTAAACCATTGGTAAAATTGAGGTTCATCATGCCAAAGTCTGCGAACGTCTCAAGAACATTGCCCCATGAGAGTACCGAAGGAGTACCAGCCGCCGAGCTGGCGGCACGACGCCTCACGGCCAAGGTTCCGACGCTCCCGAAAGACCTCCCCCCATTCGCTTATACGGCGATCGAGCAACTCTACAACAAGGTCGATTATGTCCGCCCGGAGTGGGCCAAGGATCGCCGGCAGACGCTGGACTACCAGATCGAGAAGACGCTGGCTCGGCTTGCTGGTGGGATGTGAGGAGCGAGGAAGCCAATGTGGAAGATCTGGCACAAGATTTTCGGCGCCCACTACGTCGCGGTTGAGTTCGGCTACAGCCACCACATCCGCCGGGTCCAGTTCACCGGATCAAACCGGCCCTTCGTGAACCTCTACGGCGAGTTCGTCTACCTCGATGATCGAACCGAAAAGTGGGAGGGGATGACATTCAACAAGACCGAATGGCTGAAAAGCCGCGAGAAGCCGCAACTGCGAGTGGTGCGGTAATGCGACGAGGAGAGTGAGGAAGCCCTATGAGCACGGACCCGACAATCTATGACGTGCCGACCCCGGCTGAAGTCGAAGAGATGGAACGCATGGCGCCCATCGCAGAACCATGCCCGTATTGTGACGCAGAGATGCCGGTTAACGAGTCCGGATGCGAGGCGTGCGGCCGTGAGCATCCTGACAGGTTTAAGATCATTTGTACCTGCCGGGGGAACAACGACTGCGATGGGTCGTGCCAGTGCCCAGCCCCGGCACAATAGTCCATCCACGAGGAGAGTGAGACCCCATGCTGTTGACCCATTGCCGCGAGGCGCGATCCTGTAAACACACGGCCTGCATCTGCGATGAGGACCCAACCTTGTTGGACAATCCGACATTTGGCTCAGATGCCGAGCTTAGGCGCCTATCCGTTATTAGAACGCAGGGCAACCCGTACCCACTCGGGTCCGACTTATTCGAGGCGTTTGAATTGTGCCGTAAGCCAGCTTTCTAAGGCCCGTTATACTCAAATCGCGAGGATAGTATAACCAGCCGTGTATGTAACAATACGTGATTACGCAATACTTGCGTATGCGCAAATTATGCGTATTATGGTCTCCATCAACAACGGAGCACGCAAATGACCATCGAGCAACTCAACCAGACCTCCACCACCGCCGAAGCGGTCAAGCACACGGGTTCGGCGCTCTGGTTCATTCGCTCGAAGGTTGATGGGACCATTCTCAACAGCGCCATGTCGCTGGATTGGGCCAGGTCCTCGATGGCCGATCACATCGACTTTCAAAGGAGGCTCGGGGCATGAGGGAGTCATACACGGTCAGGGAGGGGGACCGGATTTGGCCCCTAATCCAACTGATACGAAACACCCATATTGACGACCTCTCCTCCGAGAGATTGTTGCAGCTCCAATATCTCGTTGACAGTTGGCGCTCCACGGACGCGGAGGGGCGGCCTCTAGATCGGCCTAAGCTGCCGTGGTCGGATGACCTAACGTGACCCCAAAGCAGTACAAGGCCATTATTGATCAGCTCGGATTGAGCCAAGAGCGAGCGGGAAAGTGGCTCGGCGTCTCTGCCAGAACCGGCCAGAATTATGCATCTAAAGGGCCACCTGAGCCCGTTGCAAAGCTTCTGCGATTAATGGTCAGGCTTGGGTTAAAGCCGGAGGATGTGAAATGAGTGGGAACATTGTTGAGCTTGGTAGGGCAAAGTACCCGCGTCGGTTCTACGGCGAATGCCAACGATGCCAGCGCACTGATTACCTCCCATGGGCCACTGAACACGGCGAGAGATATTGCGGTCAGTGTCATGAGAAGGACGCGCTGGAGTACGCGCGGCTGAGGGGAAACCCAAACGAGGAGCCCGTGACTAAAGAGAAGATAGAATGGCTGATCAACTACTGGAAGGTTCGCGCTGAGCGGAGCGAAGCATTAGCCGCAAAAGTTTCCGGCGAAGGTGAAGCGGCTGAAATATATCGAGATACAGAGGCCGCACTACGCCGGCTGCTTATGCGCGCGTGACGGGGTTACTCGGTGTGGCGGGGCCACCAAGGAGAGGCACAATGAGCGGCCAGTACGGCTACATCGACCAGGATGATGATGATGACGAGCTCTGCGACCATGAGGACTACGAGACCGATATGCTGGAGGGCCGCTGCCGCTGCTACCGCTGCGGCCATTCCTGGTACGCCTCGACGGAGGACATTGACCGCGAACTGCGGTTTCAGTCCGAGTACGCAGAAGCAATGGAGCGCGAGGACCGCCGGCAATGGTGGAGCGACCTCTGGTGGGCCGTCCGCCACCCCTTGGCGCAGATCCATTGGGAGTTGAGCAAGAGGGGCTGGTTCAGAAAGTCGGCCCCGACCGACGACGAAATCCCCTTCTAGGGGTCACACGCTGCGGCAAGGAGAATGACCATGAAGCGACTTGAAAATCCCTTGGACCACGCTCGCGGCACTGTCACCTATGACATCGGCAACGGCCGATATGCGACCTTCGATGCGCGCACGGTGGAAAGGGTCGGGCTCGCCCCGTTACTCGCTGCGTATGGCGTCGAGATGCCGACCGAGCGCGTTCCTGTGTTTCAGTACGGCCGCCGCATCGGAACGCTGCCGCCCGACTTCGATCCTGCCTTCGCTCACAGCATTTCGTTTATGTACGATGTGCGGCCTGGGGATTTCACCCGCACCGACGATGGCTGGGTGGTGGGTCGGACAATGGGAGCGAGCGACGTCGATTGCGTCGCAGGCTTCATTCGCGATGATCAGTAGGGACTACCGATGAGCCAGCTTTCCAAGGCGAAGCAGAAGTTCAGCCGGCTTGTAACCGAATGGGCCCGCGCCGATCGCGAATGTTCGGAGACCTATCTGGCGTGGCAGGACGCTTGCCGGCGGCGGGAGGCGGCTGCCATCAAGAAGAACAACGCATATGGCGAGTTGGAGATGGCTCGCGCACATTCGAATGGGGAACGCTGATGCGATGTATCCTTTGCTTAAGCTGCCATCCCGTTGAATATGACAACGGCGTAGCCTTTCACCGTATAGGGCCGCGCCGCATACTGTGCGCTCGCTGCTGACCGAACAACGAGGAAGCCATGACAGAGTGTGAATTTTGCCGCACCGAGCCGAACCAGGGAGAGAAGGTTTGCCTCTCCACATCCGACGCTCGCGAGTGCGGCTGGATGTGCAGATCGGATTGGGAGCGGTGGGAGGCGGCGCATAAGACCGACTGGCGCGTAGTCGAGACAGCGCCTCACGACACCTATGTGCTGCTCGGCTGGTGGGACGATGGAGAATGGAACTGCGCTACCGGGAAAGCGACGCACGGCTGGCGCCATGGCGGAATTAGCACCATGTCGCAGCATGGACAGGCGACGCACTGGCAGCCGCTGCCGGCCCCGCCTCCACGATCTTAAGCAGAGAGGGCCGCGCCATGCGCCAAGATTTCGATTACGTGACGATGGCCGACTACCGGGCCGACATGAAAGAGTCCTCCGATCGCGCCGTTTCTGTGATCGAGCATATGAAGAAGCGCGCCGAACGGGCCGAACTGATGTGCGCTCTGGCTGTTCTTGCTGCCGGCGGGAAGGTCGAGATACCCAGCGAATGGATGTATGATCCGAAGTTGCATATCGAGCACACGCGAAACGATGCTGATATGACCTATGTCATTAGGGTACGTCGCAGCTAAGCGATCATAGGAAGTCCCCGGTGGCCTGTGCACAGGCACCGGGCGCCGGTCGGACGGTGAAACGTTCAGATCCGACAGAGGTGGCGAGATTCAGCCAAGGCCGAAAGCAACCGCCGCAGCGGGTGGGAGCCCCGCACTTGGGCAAGGAGGGAAAGAGCCATGACTGAAGATGAAGCGGCCAAGATCCTGAACCACCTCGTGGACAAGATGATTGCCGAGATCGCCGGCCCTCCACCGAAGCCGAACCAGCTAAGGGCGATCCGCTACGTCCACGGGCGGTTCGAAAGCGTCGAGATCAACGACAATGGCCAGATTGTAGAACCGCCGCCCAGGTGCTGCTACGGCGGGGTCCTGCACGCCCCGAACTGCAAGTATTGGGGCGTGGTGACGTAGGGGGTCTTTCTTTGTCCCTGAGCCACTACCGATCCGGTCCCTTGAAGGGAGTGGACTAGAACCCGAAGTGATTGGACTCCGTGGTGGACCAAAGAGCCTCGCCCGCCGCGTTCGGATGAAGAAGATCACCGGCCAGATAGGACGATAGGCTTCCGCCAAGCGCCGTGAATGGCGCCTCTATGTCGATGAACCCCCATCGCTGCCCCGACCACGCCGCACGCAAGGCGGCAAACCGTGCCGCAGCCGAAGCGGCCCCAGCGTCTAGCCTAGCGTTCTCAGTGCAGACTATCGGCGTGAGGCCCGAATAGGTTCCCCTGACATCGGCAACATAAGAGACCATACGCGCGACATACTGATCCGCCGTATCGGTGCCGTCATTATTGTGCCCGAGCGCGATCATCCAGCAGTCCGGCCGCTCCGGCAACATCAGAGCGATGCGGGTGTCGTGGTAGCTGATAGCTGAACCAGCCACAGACCCGTTATAGACCTTAAGCGTCCGGGTGTTTGTGAGCGTCTTGACCGACACGCGGTCGAATACACCTGTGCTCGCCGGGCCTGCAAAATAGACTTGGCCGCCAAGCGCCGCCTTCTGAGTTGGTGTAAGGTATGCCCCGCAAGTGTAGCCGTTTATATTAACTCCGACCCAAAGTCCTTTGACAATGAGCCGAGCCGTATAGTCCGTTCCTGCGGTCGTCGCAATCGAGACCGATGCAAGGTTGACTGTACCTGCTCCCGTTTTCACAAACAGCGTTGCGCCGGTCAAATTCCACTGCACAAACACACCAAAGTCAGAGGCGTTGTACAGGGCTTCAATTCGATAGTTTCCGCTGGCTAGAGCCGTAAAGACTGCTTCTGCCACGAGATTGTCCGTCGCCACGGAAGCACTTGAAACCAAGTTGCCGGAAGCAGCCGCCAGCGCCTTGTTTCCACTAATTGTCCACGTATTCGCGGCCCAAGTATCACCGTGGCTTGTCGTCGTTCCGAGCGACCCGTCAGCGCGGTTAAACGTATCCTCAAACAGGGTTGAGCCCAACACCTCGCCGAACGACCCACTAAAGCCGTTGGTGTTGACCGCGTATGTCTGCGAGGGGTCAGAAAATGTTTGAACCTGACAGAGATAGGCTGGATACGCAGGCGCAAGCCTATTCGCGACGGTCAGGAAGGTGTGTTCAATATTCTCGTTGTCGGTCGAGTCAGACGAGATTGCTAACACCAAGTCAGATATGCCGGCCGCCAGCTTTGACGTGAAGGCGCGGGCTGGAGCAAACTGGCTACTCACTCCCCCAAGGAGAGCGACGTACCCCTTACGAATTTGCTTCCGGCTCATCGGATCAGCCCACTGCGGAAATGACCGACGTGATATCGACGTAAACGGCGGTCGCCGTCGTCACCGTGATCTGGTAGGTGCCAGGCGGGACGTTGAAGGTCTGATAGGCGTTCGCGGTGAAGGTAGACTGCAGCACCGAGACATAGGTCGAGCCGTCCGCGGCGAGACGCTTGAAATCGACGGACCCGCCACCCCAGGTGGCGATAACCGTCATGCCGTATGATCCGCCGTTGAGACTGAGCCCGCTCACCGTGGCCGAGATGTTCGACTTGATGATCTGCTCGTAATAGCCGTACTGGTTCGCGGTCATGGAAAGCCCCGGAGAGAGCGAAAGATGCTTCTCCGTGCTACCGCCGCGCGGTTAGTGATTTTCCCGGTCTAGACGCCGCCATTTTGAACGAAGCACCAGGTATAGCCGGAGGCGCTGAGGAAAATGATGCTGTGGCCGGTCGGATTGCCCTTATCGAACTTCAGCTTGTTCGGCGGGATCTCGTATTCCTCGCCGATCTCACGATGTGGACGACCGAGAGGACCATCAGGACGAGGATCAGTAATCCTGCAATACGCCTTATCGCCTTTGACGTGGATATCATCGCACCAATAGGCGTCAGCCTCTCCACAACACGATAGCGTCGGAACGTCAGGCTGCATCAGGGATCGATACCAGTCCCTCACGGCAGGATCGCCGCCCTCCCATTGGCCGAGATCGCGGGCGATGGAGAGCCGCACGTTGAACAGCAGAATTATCAAAACGATCATCGCGACCAGCGCGCCGGCCAGCCAAGGATTCTTGAGTTCCTCGAGGAAATTCCTCACTGCTTGCCCCGGATGAAGCCCTCGATCCGGTTGATCGATTGCTGCACGCCATCGACCTTCACCTCGACACGGGTCAGGCGGTCGGAGTTCGGCGCGATCAGATCAAGGCGCTCCTTGAGGACGGCAACCTTTTCTTGGGTCGTAGCGCCCCACCAAGCGAATCCGCACGTCTGCATGATGATCGCAGCGATCAGCGAGATCGGAACCTTCTTGTCCAAGTGCCAATTTCCGTCGTCTTCGATCATTTCCAACACCGTTTGTTGCGCCCTACTTGGTTGTGAACCCTGATTTGCTCGATGGTTTCCAGCGTGTCGCTATCGCCTGAATAGGTAATACGGGTCCAACCGGCGCAGCGCGCCGCCAGACTTGTCGGCCTGCTTCCCGCCGTCACGGTTGTCAGGGTCGCCTCGAAACAGCCCGCGGTCGGTAACGAGAGGCACGTCACGCTCAGCAGCAGCGCGAGCCTTTTCGCCAAGCTCGAGCTCGCGGGACAAGGCGGCGTCCCATTGGCGCTGTTTTTCGTCTGATCCGTTCTTGTAGCCATAAGAAATTGCTCCGGTGAGCGTGAATGCGACCACCGCGCCGGCAATCGCCCATTTGCGGAGGTCGGGAATGATGACCGCCACGATCGGCGGCTCGAGCACGGCCACCGCGACGCACGCCGCCCCTATCAGCATGTCGATGCCGGCCCAGCCGAACAGGAAATGCCAGGCGAGCCCGAGCCAGTTCACGACTTGAAGACCATTGACCAGAGACGGGCCCAGAATGACGGATGCGGGGCTGGCGCAGGCGGTAGAGGTGCCGCCGGCGGCGGTGGGCATGCGACTGCCGGCGGCGCCTTGGCCGGCTCAGGCGCGGCCGCAGGAGGCTTGGCGGACGGCTTATCGAGGCCGGACAGGCAAAGCTTGGCTTCGTCGTTGCGGCGGTTCTGCAAGCCGCGCTGGATGACGAGGGGCCCATTGGGGCCATGTGGATGGGATCCGATGCGCCAGCCGCGAATGGCCTCGCAGCCGCCCCGGACATCGCCATCGTTCCATTTACGGACGATCGGCGAGGAGCACAGAGCCGCGGGGCCCGCATTGTAGGCTACGGAGATCGCCGCCGCGCGCGCGCTGTCCGGAAGGTTGACGCGGATGCACTTGCCGATATCGGCGTCGTATTCCTCCGAAAGGCGCTTCGCGAGGCGATCGGACCAGAATTTCTCATCGTGGGTCTCGCCGAGCTTGACGCCTTCGGTCTCGCCGTATCCGCCGGTTGGCAGGCCATTGGCGAGCCGATCAGGGACAACAGTTGGGGCGAACCCTTCCCAATGTTTTACGGTCGTGCCGGCCATGGCAAGAGCTGACACGCTGGCAATCGTGATGGCTGTCTTGCGGACTGGGGCGGTCATACGGCCCCACCGCGCTCAGTCATCGTCGCGCGAGCGGCGTCATTCACGACCGATGGAGGAACTTCCGGCTCCCTCTGCTTGGCGAGGCGGGCGAGCGGGATGACGGCCACATTCACGAAAACGCTGATGACGACCAGGAACCACGGATTGAAGACATCCGTAAAAGCCCCGATGACCGCGGCGATGCCGTTGAACAGGCCGACCGCAAGCGAAATCCGGATGGTCCAGAGGCGGTGAAACTCCCGCCAAGCATTCTCGATCAGCCGCATAGGCCCGCCCCTCGGTGATGGGGCGACCATGCGGCGCGCCGGTTAGCGATTTTCTGCGGCTACCCGTCTACCATTGCTATTCCGTAGGTTGTGGGGTTAGACTCGCTCCCGGCTGGGAGGAGTCTATGAGATTGCTTTTGAATAGTTTGGCTCTTTTGACCGTGGGCGTCGTCGCAGGGTCAAATATCTATTGGCAGTGGGCCAATGCTTGGATTGCCTGCATCGTTGCCTTGAGCGCCGCCTTTACGATCTGTCTTACTGTCGAGAAGATCGCCGCAAGAATGGCTTACAGAGACCTCAAGAAGGAATACGGAGCTGACTGGCAGTAGTTAGATGATCCTCAGGAGCTTGTTGACCACGATGGTTGGCTGCACGATCGCATGAGCCGCGCCCGAGCCGGTGTTGCCGGTCTTGTCCAGGCCGTTAGAACTGTTCACGCGAACGCCGGTGGTGCTGGTGCTGGTCGTAGAGCTGACAGGGGCATTGCCGAACGCGCCGCCGGCGCCCGTGTTGCCGGTGTTGCCCGCTGCCGTGTAGATGTGATTGTGCCCAGGATCGGTAATGGGAGCGTCGTGATAGTGCGCTGGAAGCTCTGCTGTGATGAGAGTGTGGTATTCAACGCCGCCCGTTGCGCCGAGATTAGATGCATTCGCGCCGAAATAGCTCGATGTTAAGCGGCTCGCCGCCGACCCTCCCATGTTGTCCACGCCAGCAGTAACGCGCCCACGAAGGTCAGGAATGTTGAAAGTCGAAGTGCCATCGCCGCCGCCATATGTCGTTCCAAAAAGCCCAAACAACGCCGAGTACGTAGTGCGGCTAATGGCCTGCCCGTACATCAATGCAAATGAGCTGTTCGGCGCCGACGCGCCCCAGAAATCGAGGCTGGCTCCAATCGGGATATTGTATGGATTGCCATAGAAACCATGCAAATAAAAAATACCTGCGCTGGCATTGTAGAGCGCAATGTAAGGCGTGCCAGAGACTAGCGTTCCAGCAGGGACATCGACTCCTGGAGAGATTTGGATGGTCTTATTCCCGAGACCATCGACGTTTAATGCACATGCTCCAGTATTCGTGAAACTGGCTGTGAACGCGACAATCTGATTGTTCAGAGAACTTAGGCTGTCAAACTGCTGATAGGTGGACAGCGTATAAACACCGCCGCCGCCCCCTGTAATAGTGGCTCCGGTGACATCATCGCGATACTTTGCAGCGGCCGCCATCATGGCGCGAGCGGAATCATTCACCGCAGACGGGGCCATGCCTTCGGCCCAATTGATGCTTGGATCAGCCGTCGCGTCGCTTGCTGCGGTCCTACTCCAACGAAAAAAAGTCATTGCGCGGCCCTCGCGAATTCACGGTGAATGAGCGCCGCGGCCTTGTTATAAGCCGCAGTTGCTTCTTTGGCAGTGCCAAATTGGCCTAGATGCCGATACTTGCCGCCATCACGGATTCGGGCGACGAATACGTCGCGCCGTTTATCGAACGTGTACCCACGCTTCTCTCTGTTGAAGGCATTTTGCGCATGGGTAGCCTCGCGCAGGTTGCTGAACCTGTTATTGGCTCTGGCGAGGTCACGATGATCAATCTCGTCTTCCGGCCATTCGCCAGTCATCCATAGCCACGCGAGACGATGGGCCTTATAGAGCCGCCGGTCGATACAGATACTGATATAGCCGTCTTTGTCCGGCGTTCCCGCGACCATGCCGGCCCGGACTTTCTTGTGGCCGCCCCGCCAAGTAAAAATTCCGGTCTCGGGATCATAGTTTAGAAGGCGTTCAAGCCTTGAGCCGGTCAGCATCGTCATTTGGGAGGAGCCTCTTTTGCTCCTCCTTTTTGGACCGGCGCAGATAGTGGTTTGTAACCTCAACCCCGCAGGGAAAAAGGCGCAACCCTAAGACCGTAGATGTTCGGCCGCGCTGGTAGGATGTTTTGCAGCTGCGGCGTTGCCGTGAGCGCGGCGAGATTCGGCGCAGGCGTATCCGCTCCCGATCCCGTAATCTGGAACGCTGGTTGCTTTGCCGGCGGCGCGAGCGACATTGGCGCGGCCGGGGCGGCGGCGGTAGCAGCGGCAGGCTGAGCGGGCCCAGCCATCGACATCGGCGCGGCTCCGCCCATCTTCCGCTCGGCCCAGGCCGCAAGGTCGCCTGCGGTCATCTTGGCGAGGAATGGGTTTGCCTTCACCACCCGATCGCCCAAGATCGCGCCGGCCGGTGTCGAGGGATCGGAATTCAGGATACCGACGGCACCCTGCGGTCCCGCGAAATGCGCCAAATATTGCGTTCCCGCGGTGACAGGAAGCCCGGCCTTGGATAGGATGCCTGCATTGTCACCGGCATAGGCTGCCGTCATCTCTCGAGACAGGGCAGGGTCGTTCTTGAGCGCAAGCAGCTCGTCCCGCGACCCGGTAATGTCGGGCCGATGCCGCGCCAGCATGTCGAGCCAGGTGCCGTCGATGAATTGGCCTGGTCCGGCGGCGGATGAGTTTGGGTTCGCGGCGTTCGATTTTCCGCCGCTTTCCACAGAAATAATCTGGTCGATAAGGCCCATGTGATGCTCTGGAAGATCTTTCAATTCGTCGTCATCGTCGCGGTCGCGGGCTCAAACGGGCAATATCACTGGACGCCAAACGGTTATGTTGCGGGCATCGTCGCAGTCTTTGCTGCCTTCGCGCTCACAGCCATCCTCTCCGAACTATTCCGATTGGTTTCGTGGCTGCTCAAGCAGCTTCGATCGCGAGGCCTCCATCAGGGCCATGTAGGCCGCGCGCCGCCGCGCAGGTTCGGCCCGCAGCGCTTCCGTTAGCGCCTGGTTGCGGAGATAGGCCTGGGTGGGCGCCGCCATCATCACGCGGCCGGTGACCGCCGGAATCACCCCCAGCGTTGAGCCGTTGAGAACATCCCAAACGATATTTCGCTGCCCCGTACCTGAATTCGGCAGAGGCGCCATGACGCCGGCGCCGGCGCGCGCCAATCCTGAAAAATCACCTTCGCCACGGGCATAGGCGCCCCGGTTCTCGGCCGAGACAGTATTGCGAAGATTTGCCGGCACAATCTGGCCCTCTGCGGTGGCCTCACCCGCGCGCGAGGCCGTCTTTTCGATTACCTTCTGAGCGCCGTATTCGCGGCGGGCTTGGGCCCACAGATTGGCATCCTGCGAGCCCTGCGGGATTGAGCGGGTCATTGCATCGTCCAGCGCGTTGCGCATGTCGCGCAGCGCCTCCGAAAGGGTCGGGTCGCTCTGCCGCAGACTGTTGGCCTGCCTGGAGAGCCGTGATCGCATCTCTTGGTACTGCGGACCCGGCATATGACCGTTATTCACATGCGCAATGATGTCGTCGATATAGCCCTGCACCATCGCGCGCTGCTGCGAATCCGGCACGCGCCGGTAGTTGCGCGCGGCCGCGACGATATCGTTGACGAACTGGTTGTCTGGCACAAGGTTATTGCGCTGGGACAGTGCGCGGAACGTGCCCCCGAGGCGGTCTTGATTTGCCGCCAGAACCTCCGGCGCCGCCTCCTCCCCGTCGATCCCGGCTCGGCGCAGCGCGGCGCGCGTGAACTGACGCTGCCCTTCCTCTTGAATGCGTTCAGCCGCGCCACCGCCAAGCGGGGCAGCGCTGGTCACGCTTTCCATGTACTGCAGACGCTTGTTGCCGGTCGCTTGCCCTGCAGTGAGAGAAGTTACGCCCTCATCTGCCAGATCCCCCACAAGACGCTGACGGGCCGCGCTACTCGGCAGCGGCGTCACCACCCGGCCGGCCGCATATGGCGTCAGCCCGCCGATCGCGGCGCCCGCAGCGCGCGCGTAGGGTTCAGCGGCCGTGCCTTCGCTCGCCTGCCCCAGCGCCTCGCTGGCAAACCCAGCACCCACGGCGGAGATGCCGCGCGCTGCGAGGCTGCCACCACCACCGAGAGCCGCCGGCGCGGCCTCGCCGACGCTACGAGCATATTTCCCCGTCGTCGTCTGCGGCTCATAGGGCGCTTGGCCGCCATAGTAGAGGTCTTGGATTTCCTTGCTCATCGACGCGCTGGTGGGGATCTGATCGAGAAGAGACGCAATTGGCCCCTTTTCCTGCGGCGGTTCGTAGCGCGGCAACCCAACCTTGTCCGAAATGTAGTCGCTGGCCTTCCGGATACCGGCCGCGCCCAAATTTGTCAGATCGCCGAGCGATCCAAGCAGCGCAGCCGTGCCTTTCGCCACGCCAGCGTCGAAACTTTTGTAGGCGTCGGTCGCGGTATCCACAGGGAAATTCTCAGACATGACCTTGTTTATGGTCGCATCGTCGGTCCCGTCAGGAAACTGCACCGTCGCGCCGTTTGGCGCCTTAACCACCAACGTCATTTGAGCCCCCCACCGGGCGTCCAGACATAACTTCCGGGCGGCCGAGCAACAGCCGGCGCAGCGGCGGCGGAAGGAGCCGGAGCGACCGGGGCTGCGCCGCCCTTGCCAGCCGAAATCGCAGCCATTTCCCCAGGCGATAGAGGCGAGCCGAGGTCGGCGATCTTGTTCTGCACGTCGAGATAATTCGGGATTCCGCGATTTGCCGCCGCGCTTTCGCGCCAGATGCGCGCCACGCCCATGTCGAACTGCTCGAGCTTGCGGTTGATGTCGATCGCCATCTTGAGACCTTCCGGCGACTGGATCATGCTCGGCAATGCCGATGCGTAGAGCTCGCGTTCGTAGTTGGAAACCGCTCCCTGCCCCTTCGGCTGCGCATGGATCGCGAGTTGGCGGCCAATCATTTGCTGGATTTCGCCGTCGGGCACATCCTCGCCCTTGATAAGGCCGGCATCCTTCAGATAGCGCTTCGCCGTGAGGCGCATTTCGGCCGTTGCACCAGGCGTGAAGCCCTGCGAGGCTTTTTCGAAAGCGTCGTACATCGCGAGCCGCTTCTGGCTTTCTTTCGAGGCCAATTGAGCGTTTTTGTATTCTTCGACGGCGGTCTTTGCGAGTTCAGCCTGTCCGGTCTTCTCGGTGCTGACGTTCACATTGGTCTGGGCCGGCCCGAACGTCGGCTTGCCGGTATCTGCATTGATATAGAGCGGCTGGCCCGTGTCGTTGCCTCCGAACGCCGCCTTTCTCTCTTCCGGCGTCGCGGGCCGAATGGTTTCCTTTTCCTTGACGGAATTGTCCAAAATCTTCTTCAAATACTCTGGATTGGCGAGCGCCGCCGTAATATCAGCGTTTGAAACACCGCGCGCCTGCAATCCAGAAATCAACGCCCGCTGCTGCTGAACTTTTGTCGCCTGTGCGATGCTGCCGGCATCTGTCGGCTGCCCAGTGACAGCAGCACCAATGCCGCCGATCAGCGCCCCGATCGGGCCAGCGGTCATATTGCCGAGAAGGCCCTTCGCGCCAAGCGAAAGGCGATCAGTCGCCGGCGCTTGCACGAGCGGCTGCGCGGGCTGATCGGTGGGCACAGGCTGCGTCGTAGCAGGTGCGGCGGTAGGCTGTGGCCCCGCCATGGACAGCGGCGCGGCCGGCCGCGGCATGGATGCATTGGCGTTCATGGGGGCCTGCGGCGGAGCCAAGGCCTGGGGAGGCGGCGCGAGCGACATCGGTGCCGGCCCATAATTGGCCGCATCCGACTGCATACCGCCCGGATTGTTGTTGATCGCAGCGGCGCTGTTCGCGCGCAGGAAATCGAGCAGCGAACCGCCGCCCTGCCCTGACAAGAGATCGAGAAGCCCAGCCATCAGCTTGCTCCGAACGAGATGTTACCCTTCGGCCAAAGCGAGCCGATGCCGCTTGCGATCGTGGCGAATTGCTGCGCCGGGCTCATGGTGCTTTCGCCGGTCTGTGTGCCGTTCTGCGTGCCGAATTGAGCCGCGACGGGCGAAACCGCGCCGAGCAGCGTCTGCAGCTGCGACGCCGGAATGTTGAATTGCTGCGCCAGCGCGTTGATGGTCGCCGTCGGCGCCGCGTTCTCCGCGTTGAGGCCCGCTGAGACCGATCCGACCCCGTTGGTGAAATTCGTGTTGGCATTGGCCTGCGTGCCGTTGAGCAGACCATAGGTGGTGTTGCCGGCGCCGTAGATGGAATTCAGCGCGCCGGTGCGCGTGGCCGTGTCTTGATTGGCCTGGTTGAGAATGATCGGCGCCTCTGCAGCGGCGATGCCCCGGCCAAGCGCCTGCACGTTCCCTGGCGAGCCGTCGCGGCCGGCCGCGGCCCATGAGCCGTTGACGTTGTTGGTCGTGTCGGTCGCGACCTGATCGAGCGCAGCTCGCACGGCAGGGCTGTTCACGGTCGAATAGTTCGGATCCGTATAGGCCGACATGCCCGTCTTATAGCCGGTCAGGTTATCGAGAATGCCGGTGTCGTTCTTCTGCGCGCCGCCGCCGTTGAGCAGGCCCATTGTCCCGGAATTGATCGCCGGGTTGTAGTTCGGCATGCCGTTGGCGTTGCTGACGACCTGGTTGATCGCGCCCTGTTGACCGCTCGATAGCGTCCCGGCCTGCGGCACAAGGTTGTTGATGCCACCCAGGATGCCCTGCAGCGACGGGTTTGCCGGATCGTAGGGAGCAAGGCTGGAGGTGCTGGTTTGGCTGGTTTTCGACGTGCCGCCCATTTACAAAGCCCTTTCCAGCACGACGTTTGACACCGAATAGCCCTTCAGAACGCGGGCCCAGCCCGGTCGGCCCATGATGCGAACCAGCGCCGCGCCTTCCGCGCGCGCCCAATCCTCGATCTGGGAGAGCAGCGGAAGCCATTTGTCCATGTTCTCGCCGCCGAGCGCCGTGATCAGGCAAACCATGTGGCGGTCGGTGTTAACGAGAAGGGTGGCGCCGGCGGCCTCGATGCGCTTGCCATCGCAGATCAGCCACAGCAGGCCATCGCCCTCCATCAGGTCGCGCTCGATGTCCTCGGTATGGCTCAAATCGGTACGCATGACGGCCGAAAACAGATGATCCTTGACGCGCGGCCAGAGGTCCGCAACCATCGACGGCGGAACGCAGACGAGCTTATCCAAGGCAGACGTAGAAGAAGCTTCGATCGACACTGACGGCGCTCGCGTGGGTAATGGTGAACGTCTGTTTTCCGACGGACGAAACGTACGTCGTGGACAATGCCCCAGCCGCGTTAGCGGTTTTTGGAAATAGGAAAACGGCGCTTCCCGGCGCGCAGTTGCTCGCAGAGACCACCGTCGATGTCGCGCTCGCGGTCAACGTCACAGATCCGGTCGCATTCGACCGCCCCATGGCGAGCTGCTGGAGGGACATCGCGTATTTTGCGAGATCCTTCTCCTGCGTGCCGGGAACGTATACGCCTGCTCCGCTCATCTCTTGCTCGTCGCCTTCAAATCGATCGGCTCAACACCATTGATGAACGACCAGACGGTCCCGGCCGGAATTCGGCATTTCAGGCGGCTATAGCGGGTGTCCACCAGCATGTTGCAGATGCCGGTTGTCGGGTTGACCAGGCTTTCGGTCCCGGCGGCGACCGCGGATTGTAGGTTTTCACGACGGGACGCCGAGCCGTAGACCGTCGGCGCGTCGGAGACAGGCCGGAAGCCAATCTTGAGCTTGATGCGCTGCCCGTTGGTGCCCTGTTCTGCTGTTTCGAGGGTGGCTTCCAGGTTGGGGCCGCGGAAGAAGTTGAGGATATGGCTGCTGTCGAATGCTGCGAGCTCCGGCACGACCGCAGTCGATAGCGTGTCGAAAGACTGCGTGATCAGGTCGAGGTTCGATCCGATCAGCGTGTCCACCTGCTCAAGCGTGATGCCGGGCTGCGCCATCTTGAACAGGAATTCGCCGGCAAAGCGCAGCGGCGTGAACTTGTCGAGGACGGGATCGTAAATCAGCCCCTTGTCGAATTGGTTGACGATGCCGTTCACCGACTTGTAGACCCAAAGGATGCGCGACGACCGCGGATCAGCTGTCCCCTGGAATAATTGCGGCTGCGTGGCATCAAGGTCGGTGAAAAACGTCCGGTCAACGCGCTCGCGTCCGATCGGCGTGGGCGCGCTGCCAGGGTCGATACGATGAAAGCCCTTCAGGGAGTAGAAAAACACGCTGGCGCCGGCGCGCGTGAGGCTCAGAGGCCCATAGATGCCGAGGCCCTCCGCGATCTTTTCGATCTGAAATACGCGGGGATCGCCCGGCAGATAGGTCATGCGCCGGATGATGTTGTCTTGAAAGATCACGCCTGATTCGCCGCCGGCGATGCCGCGGGTAATGCCACCGTCCGGGAAGTCCTGATAGTCGCTCGAATTGATGCCTGGCGTCCATGAATTGACGCCGTTCACATCGTTGAGGCCCGACCATTGCGCGCGGTTGGGGTTCGACAGCAGTCCCGTCAGAACGACAAAGCGGCCGACCACATCGACATAGCGCGCCTGCGGAGGGCTTCCCGCGAGGTTGGCGAATGCGGTCGAGCTCGAGATATCGAACACCTGCGGGGCGATGTTTGCCTGAACCGCAATCACCAGATTGTTGAATTGGGCAAACGACCACTGCTCGTTCGCCGGGACGGACGCATAAGGTCCGCCACCCAGCGAAACCTTGGTCCAAGCATACGAGCTATTGTTCAGCTGATAGAGATCGGTCGCGGTCGCGGCAAAACCGACGACCGAGCCGTCGGTCTTATAAGCCGCAAAAGCCCCGCGGCATTGAGCACCAAGCGCCTGGGAAATGGCTGCAAGGCTCGGGAACGGGCCATAGCCATCGCCGCGCGGCACGACGTTGAGCACGCCGCGCTCGCTCTGCGCTTCGTAGTCCGAAATGTCTGGCCGGTATTCGCCGAATGGGATGATCGGCATCAGAAGCTCGTCGGCCTGATGCGCCCGGTCGCCATCCGAGCCGATGTCTGGTAGGTCAGCGAATCCATATAGCTCTGGATCTGGACGGACATGCGCTGCATGCCGTCGGTGTCCTCCAGGACGTTCGTATAGAGCAGCAGCTTGGCATGGCAGCGGATCAGCTTCTCGGCGTCATTGGTCCATGCGTTGGTGTCCGTATCGTTCACCAGCGGATCGAGCACATAGTGCATATGCGGCCGGATCGGGTAGATCGCGTTCGGCAGCGGCCAGACCAGGATTTGGCTGTCGATGTAGGTGTAGGCGCACGGGCGTCCATTTCCGGTTGACGTGCTCTGTAGCCACTCGAATTCGTCGGCCTCATACTTGTCGAGCTCGAGCGGGCGGCCGCCGTCGAACAGGAACATGGTGTCGATGCCGATGATGTTCGGAATCTGCGCAAGATCGCTTGCGCCATAGGCGCGCTGCCCGACTACCGTGTTGAACGTGAACGACCGCGTGACGTTGAAATAGAAGCGCGAATTTGAATACTGTTCAATGGCGTCGCCGATGGCGCTTTTTATTTGGCTTGTCAGGTCGGTTCGGCTGAGATCGCTCGCGATGTTGTTCTGAAGGTCGAGATACGTTCCCATTGTCCACCGTCACGGCTTTGGGCGCGAGCGGCGCCGGGATGGCATGGCGCGACGATTGCTCCTCAAGAACAACCGCCGCGCCTGCGTAGTGCAGCCAGAGTTCCAACGGCCTTACAGGTCGTTGTTCGGGATGTACTTGACGATGACGACGGCCTGCCCGGCCGTCGCTGCGGTTCCGGTCTGCGCGTACATCACGAACACCTGCGAATCCGCCGCGAGCGGCACAAGCGCCGTTCCGGTCGGGGCGATGTTCTGCTTCAGGCCGGTCGAGCCCGCCGCCGTCGATGCCGAAGCCGCGATGTTGGCGTAGGTCGTGGCCTCGATGCCGACCGTCAGCGGGTTGGTGGTGCCCGCATTGAAAGCCGTGATCACGTTCACATCGGTGCCGATGATGACCGCGCCGGCGGGCAGTGTCTGCTTGCCGACGCCGGTCCCGATGCCTGTGTCGTTGTAGTTCACGATGAAGCGCAGATAATGCACCATCTGCGCTGCATTTTTGCGGGCGGTCGTGCCCTTCGTTCCGGTAGCCATATCGTTCGCCTTTCGATCGAGGTTAAGGGATCAGCCGGCGCGCTTACGCGGACGCGACGGCGTAGGTGGTGGCGACGACGGTGGCGAAGTCAGCACTGTTGAACACCGACTTCTTGATGCCCCAGACGGTCTGCGCGGAGACGCCGAGCTCGCGCTCGTAGTCGAACAGCTCTTCGATCCACTTGAAGTGAGAGCCCTTCGCGAACTCCTTACCGAAGCCGACGGCGGCCGCCTGCGCACCGCACAGAACCGCGCGGCGTGTGGAGGTCTGCGCAGCGCCGGCATTCGAGATGCCGTAGGGCAGACGGTTCCACTTGTGCAGGATGACGCCGTTGTACTCGCCGAGCGCGCCGGTGTAGATCGGCGACTTGGATCCGATGCCGCCGGCGAGCGCCGACTTCTGGATGTCGAGCCACTGTCCGGTCGAGGTCGAGGTCCGCAGGCTGGTGACCTGGTAGTCATGCATGAACATGACGAACTTCTTCTCGCCGCCCACCATGATCGGCCGGATCAGCGGCGAGATGGTGTTGGCCTTCTCCACCAGGAAGTCGATGATCTGGAGGTTCATCGTGGCGGTGGAATCGCCGTTGATCGTGGCGTCATCGGTCGCGCCGCCCTTGCGGTAGATGTTGGTCGGCGCCGTGATCGCGTTGTTGCCCGCATAGCGCATGTCCGTGACCAGGGTGTTGCCGGTCAGGTGGTTCGCCATGCAGAAGTCGAAGCGGTTGGAAAACCAGTCGGTCAGACCGTCCTTGGCCTCGCTGCGGAGGTTGAACGGAACGCGCTGGGCGTCGATCGTGTTCTTGTTCTTGACGCGCGCGGCGTGCGCGAGCTCGTTGATGACGATCGAATCCGAATAGGTCGAGAGCTGCTCTTCGTTGCCCTGGAGCGTCTGCCCCTCGGTCACGCCGTCGCCGCTCATCTGGACGCGCAGGCCGATGGTCACCTTGTCGCCGGCGTTCTGCTCCAGTTCGGTCTTGATCTGGATCATGTTCGATGAGCCTTCGCCCATGAACTTGCCGAAATAGGTGGTCTTCAGCGCTTCGACGTTGAGCTTTTTGGCCCAAAGTTTGTTGGAAAGCGTGTCATTCACGCCAAAAGTCGTCAGCGACATTTTTCATGTCTCCGCAAGAGGAAATCGGGTGCTGTGGGTTGACCGCGAGCCGCTGCGATCGAGCGCAACACCGGATTTTCCGTCCTCGGTGGAGACGCGCTCCGTGACGTGGAGCGAAACGAAAACGGGATTGAGGCTCCCGCGGGCCTTACACTTCACTCACCAGGTCGGCAGCGTCAGCCGCCGAAAAGTCTGCGAGCCTTGGCCGGGTTCTTGTTGGTCCAGGCCTCGAACTCGTCTGCCGGCATAGCGATGAGCATCTCTGCCGTCATTTCTTGGTCGCCCGAGGCTCCCGCCGCGCTTGACAGCGACTTGTTGGCCGCCTGCCCGCGCTCGATGGTCTCGAGCTTCTCGGCTGCTTTGCCCTTGTTGGGATCGGCCGCCGCTTCCTTCTTATACCCGCGCTGAGATGCCAAATTGTAAAGAAGCTCTGCTGGGCTCTTGCCCTTCTCGAATGCCATCTGTGCAATCGCCATCTCGTCGGCGATCAGGGCATTGTGCAAAGCCTCCGGCGTATCGTAGCCAATGGCCCGAAGTTCCGCGGCGCGCGCGTTGAGGAGGTAATTGTACGCTGCCTTGAAGTCTGGCGTGGTGGTCTCGAACTCGTCACAAGCAGCGCGGTACTTGTCCACAAATACTTTTTGCTCGGTCGCCTGCTTTTCGGAGGCTTCGCGCGCCGCCTTTTGCTCGGCGCTTTCCTTCTTGATGCCGGTGAGCTCTTCGGCGAGGTGCTTCACCGCGCCGAAAATGTCTTCTTCCGGATTCGGCGGCCCCTTCGGCTGCTCGGTCTGCTCGCCCGGCAGCTTCAGCCGATCGATGATCGCAAACTTGCCCTTGAACTCGGCGATCTGCTTCTCGTACTCGGTGAGCTTTCCGGCCAGCTCCTTGCGGGCCTTCTTCTCCTCCAGGAACGTTGCGAGCGGGACGTGATCGTTCTTGGGGGCGTCGCCGGCTTTCGCTTCGGCGGCCGCGGGCTTGGCCTCGCCGCCATCGCTCCCTTTGCCGGCCTCATCGCTCTCTGCGGGAACTGCCGTTTCGCCGCCGCTGGCGAAAAACGCCTCTTCATCAGCCGAAAGCGTCGGCGTGCCGCCGGCGTCAATGACCTCTGCCACTTCTGACATTCGCTTGCCTTCTGCCGAAACTGTCGGCCCAGAGAACGCGGAAACCGCCGCGCGCGGGAATCCGGCTTCGCACCGGAAGGAGGCTCTGGTTAACCCGGCTCAGGAAGCGAGAAGTAAAAGCGCCTCTTCATCCCGGCGCCGCTTTGCCATCTTGGCTTGCGCCGCAGCCGCGGCCATGCGCTGGTTCTGGATGGCCGCCATATCGGGCGCCGGCGCAGCTGGAGCGCTGGGCGGCCCCGGCAGCGGCGCGAAACGCGCGACGGTGCGTCGATCGATCGGACCAGGCACTTTGCGCGTGATCGCGGCAAGCTGCTTCTGGCGCTCGATCTCCTCGAGGAAGTGCCCGACGCCGCCGGTGAAAGCCGGATCGACACCAGCACCCGTCCATATGAGTTGCGCGCTTCCGTTCAGGAGATACGCGCTGGGATCAGCCAATCCGGTGATGTTATTCGCGATCGAGCCGGTGACCACATACGATCCGGCGATAACGTTTTCGGCAATATTGAAGGTCTGGCTCGCGCCAGTCATGGCGAAAGAGCCGCTCGCGACGCCTATCACCTCAGAAATCGAGGCTCCTGACATCATGAACGCACCGGCCGCGACGTTCTCTGTGAGCGTGAACGGCTGAGCCGCACCAATTACGGCGAAGCTGCCGGAGATTGCCGGCATCGATATGTTGCCGCGCTGAATCTGCGCGAGCGCGAGCCTACCAACAGCGTCAAAGCCTAGAAGTGACATGCGCTAGCTGACCTCGTAGACACCTTCCAGGACCAGGGCGGCACCGCTCGCGCCGGGGTAGGTGTTGTCGTAGTTTGTCAATTGCAACGACGCCGATCCGTTTGTCGAACCACCGAAGGCCTTGCCATTCACCAATCCCTCTTTGCCGGTAAAGACGGCCCAACCGTTGGGAGCAATGGGAAGCGTGACGTTCACGGAAGAAGCTGCAGTGCCATTCGTGGTGATAGTCACCACGATACGAATTGAGACTGTTTTGCCAACCTGGATGTATTTTCCAGCTGCAGACGCTGATGTAAATGAGCCTGTGCCGGCAGTAAGCGTTGGCGTGTAAGAGGTCCACGATGACACACCGAGATCTTCAGCGAGCGCCACAACTGCCACCTGCGGGGTGGACGAGAAGTTGATCTTGGAGGTGGTGCCGGACGAATTGAACAAGACAGCAGCCCGCGTGAGGACACCAGTTCCCGAATTATAGACGCCGGTTCCTACCTCCCATTGCGTGAGATCGGCACTTTCCGCCCGATAGCTGTAGGTCGCACCATTGACCGCGCCTGCCGCCGACGGGCTTTGGTAGCCCTGCACGGCGCTGGAATAGGTCCAATCGGTCGTGCCTCCCGCGGTCGGGTTGAAGCGGCAAACGTCGATGAGGGATGATGCCATGATTAGGCCAGCGTGAAGACGCCGGCGGTCTGATCCAGCGCCACGGTGAAGCTATTGCCGTTGGTGAGGTTGATCTCGGCGCCGTAGTCGTACCAGCCGATGAGCGGCTTGGCTGGCGATACCGGCGTATCATTGTAGAGCACGGCATAGCGGAACTGCGCGATCGAGCCGCCCGAGGCGGTGAACACAACCGGGGACAGGATCAGCTTATAGGTCCCGCTCGACTGATTGCCGGAGACGAACGCCGCCGCAGCCCCGCCAGCAGTATAGCCATTCCCGCCTGAAATCTCGGTCAGATCGGCCTTCACGGCGTTGGTCGCCACCGGAGCCACATCCGTGAGCAGGATTTTCATCGAGTCCGAATTGAGGTTGTGAACCTTCGTCGCCATGTCCTTGACGAACTGGTTGAACTTGTTGAATGCGGCCATTTACTGCGTCCCCACGGGTGCGATGCCGACGATCTCGCCCGTCTGCGGATCGCGGATCAGCTTTTTCGGCGTGTTGAAGGCGGTCGCGAGCGTGTTCATGTCGCGCCGCATTTCCTGCATGAAGGCCATGATCAGCGCTGCGCTGTCGCCGCCTTGGCTCTGCACCGGGTTGCCGTCCGCGTCCTTGGCCGGTGCCGCGGTGAGTGTCTTGATCATGGCGCTATGCTGAGCTTCTTCGGCCGCGATCTTCATCTTGGCCTGGCTCTCGGCTTGCATAGTCTGGATTTTGGCGTCCGACGCTTGCTTGTCGTTCGCCATCTTGGCCTGCGCCTTGTCGTTCTCGAGCTTCAGCTCGGCGTCGCGCTTCTGCTGTTCTGGATCGGGCTGCTGCTGGGACTGCTGGATGCTGTCCGAAATGTCCTTCTGGGCCGAGGTCGGCAACGGAGAATATTTGAGCAGCGCAAGCCACGTCGCCGGCGGCAGCATCTTGCCGATGACCGGCAGGATCTGCTGTAGCATCGCCCAAGTGGCCTCTTTCTGGTTGGCCGAGGTCGGGCTTTCGTCAACGATCACGTCATAGGAGCACTTGCCGTCGAAATTGTCCTGCTTGATCAGCGGGACAAACTGCGCCTCTTCAGGCCCTTCGATCTTGATCAGGCGCCCGTCGGACAGATAGTGCTCGATCAGGTACAGCATGAGCCGTCCCTGTTCTTTCCGGTAGCGGCGAAGGCTGTCGAACAGCGGCTGCAGGATGGTCAAGGCCGACTGCTTGCGCTGGAGATCGAGCGCCGCAGCCTGCCCGGCCGAGTTCTGCATGCCGAGGATCTCGACGTTGACGCCGGACACGTCGCGAAGCGACTGATTGGCATACTGCATGAGCTCGAAAGAGCCTTGCGGGAAGGCAGAGACGGGCTTGGCGATGAACGACGGGTTTGGACCAGACAGCGCGCCCGGCTTCAGATATGTCACCTGGTCCTGATGTGCCCAGGAGGCTTCGCCGGCCGCGTCATTGTCGAAGAATTTGCCGCGCTCGGCCGCAATGCCGCCCTTCGCGGTCGTGTTCATGATGTGCATGGTCTGCGACATCCATTTGTTGGACCAGCGCGCAGGGTCTTTCATCGCGCGCACGATGCCAAAGAATGAATTCTTGTTCCGGTCTCGCTTGCCGGTCATGCACTTGAATGAGAAATGGTTCTTGGCCGGCGCGTCGCCGATCTCGAGCAGCACATTGCCGAGATAGGCCTGGCGATAGACCTTCCGCGTGGTCTTGGTGAATTTCAGCTGGGCACCAATCAGCGCGGCCTTCTTCTTGAGATCGGTGAATTCGTCCGGCGCTAGCGTGAGGATGTTGCTGCCGGTCTGGTCGGTCGGATCGAGCACCAGATAGGCGGGCACGCGCTCCCACCACTGGATGCGGACCATCGTCACGCTTTCGTCGTCGCCTCCGTCCTCGACAAGATTGTCCTTGTCGTAGGTCCGGGCGTTGACGTGATGCGGATCCTCGCCTTCCTTCTCGTCTCCGATCCATGTGGCGTTGTAGTCCGAATCCTCGAAAGGCCGCTCAGGATCGCCGGGGCACAGCGCGCGCGCCTCCTCGATCGGCACCTTGCGGCGAATATGGAAGACGCGGCGGCTGTCCACCAGATTGCGCTTGGTCGCGCTGCTGTCCCAGCCCATTTCGAGCGGGTCCACGCGGTCAATCTTGGGGTCGCCCTCCGGGTTGTCCTCATAGTCGAGCCGGGTCTCGGTCCAGCCCATGCCGCAGACAACCATGTCGCGGAAGGCGTCGGATTCCTCATCCTCGGCGTCGCACTCCTGACGGAACCACTTTGCGGCCGAGGTGAGCAGCTCGTTCTTCTTGACGACGCCCTGCGTCCGCGGGAGGAATTGCACTTCCTGCCGGTTGCCGACCTCCTGGCCGGACACGCTATCGACGGTCGTTCCGATGCGGTTGAAAATGACAATCGGGCGCTTGGCGTCCTTCAGGATCGCCTTGTCTTCCTCGGACAGCTGCTCGCCGGCGTCGAAATCGAAGTCCTCGCGGGCCTCCTTGCGCCAGTTGACCTGTCCCTTGCTGTTGTAGTCGAGCTTGATCCAGCCCTTCAGCTTGTCAAAGAGCGCATCGGCGTCGGATGGCGTCTCGGTCGCCTCGCCCGTTCCGGCCTGGTCCGCGTCGTTCAGCATTCAGCAAAATCCCGATGATCGGGATTTGGGATAGCATTGGCGCGGAAATGGTTTCCCATCAGACGCTTTGCCATGATCCACCGCCGCGCGAGCGTGACCGCGAATAGGGCACATG
>Ga0070741_10003315_pt1 | contig 40320 bp, 40 predicted proteins | sample Coa_R1_4_FD_66440 | JGI IMG/M metagenome (GOLD analysis project Ga0070741, IMG submission 66440) | Surface soil microbial communities from Centralia Pennsylvania, which are recovering from an underground coalmine fire - Coalmine... | ecosystem: Environmental > Terrestrial > Soil > Unclassified ...
GCGCCCGACCTCGCGCGCCCGTATCGCGTGCCGCTCGACGTGGAGATCCGCGGGCACAAGCTGCCGCTGCCGACGATCGTCGGTCTCTTCGCGACGCTGGCCGTGTTCGTGATCGCGATGGTCACGCACCCGGGCGCGCGGTACGCGGGCCCGAGCTGGCTCGCCGCCGGTCTCGTCGTCTTCTACCTCGTGCGTCGCGCGCGCGGCGAGAGCGTGCTCCAGGCCGTCGAGTCGCCGGACGAGCAGGAGCTGGCCGAGCCGCACCTGGGCCGGATCCTCGTGCCGATGAAGATCGGGCTGATCGGCGAGGAGATGCTGGCGACGGCGATCAAGCTGGCACAGGAGCGCGGCTCCGAGGTCGAGGCGCTGCACGTGATCAAGGTGCCGCTCCATGCGCCGATCGACTCGCTGCTCGAGGCCGAGGACGCGCGCGCCGCCGAGTCGCTCGAGGAGGCGCGGGCACTGGGGGCCGAGAACGGGGTGGAGGTGGTCGGCGAGACCGTCCGAGCGCGGTCGATCGGCGAGGCGATCGTCGAGGAGGCGCGCAAGCGGGACGCCGACCTGATCGTCCTCGGCTCCGCGCCGCGCTGGCGCCGGCAGTCGCGGTTCTTCTCCCCGACGGTCGAGTACGTGCTCCGCCGGGCTCCCTGCGAGGTGCTCGTGGTCGCGTTCCCGCAGGGCGTGCTCGAAGAGGACGGCGCGTGACTCTCCCACGCCCGGAAACCGCGGTACGCTGAGCAGGTGAAGGCGATCGTGATCGGATGCGGGCGCGTCGGCTCCGCCGTGGCCAAGCGGCTGGACGGCGAGGGCTGGGACGTGACCGCGCTAGACGAGAAGGAGGAGGCGCTCGCGCGGCTCGGCGCGAACTGGGGCGGCGGCTTCGTCGTCGGCCACGGGATGGACGACGGCAAGCTCCGCGAGGCCGGGATCGCCGAGGCGGACGCGGTCGTCGTCGCCACCGACGGGGACAACACGAACCTCGTCGTCGGCCAGGTGGCGCAGAAGCGCTACGGGATCGACTGCGTCGTCGTCCGCGTGCTCGACCCGGCCCGCGCCGAGTTCTACGCGGCCCGCGGGCTGCGCACGGTCTGCCCGACCTCGACGGCGATCGACGTCCTCACGGAATCCGTTCGCGCCTGCGAGATCCCGGTGCGCGCCGTGGAGGAAGTGACCTAGATGTACTTGATCGTGGCAGGAGGCGGGAAGGTCGGCGCCAACCTCGCGCGCAGCCTGATCGGCCACGGTCACGAGGTGACCATGGTCGAGCAGCGCGCCGACCGGTTCGAGATGCTCGAGGAGGAGTTCGAGCACCAGGTGCAGATCGGCGACGCCACCGAGGTGTTCGTGCTCGAGCAGGCGGGGATCGCGCGGCCGCCGGACATGGTCATCGCGACCACCGGCGACGACGAGGACAACATCATCATCTGCCAGCTCGCCCGCGAGAAGTACGGCGTGCCGAAGGTGATCGCGCGCGTCAACGACCCGCGCAACCAGCCGCACTTCGACCTGCTCGGGATCTCGCCGACGGTCTGCGCGACGCTCAGCCTGCTGGCGCTCGTCGAGCACGAGGTGCCCGAGCACGAGCTCGTCCACCTGCTCGAGCTCCGCAAGGAGAACCTGGAGATCGTCGAGGTGCAGATCGACCAGGGCTCGCCGTGCGTGGGCAAGTCGGTGGAGCGGATCGAGCTGCCCGCCGGGTCGCAGCTGATCTCCGTCGTCCGGAACGGCCAGGCGAAGATCGCCGACGGCGAGACGACCCTCGAGGCGGGCGACCAGGTGCTGGCGATCCTCGAGCCCGGCAAGACCGACGAGCTCAAGCGCGTCCTGCTGAACAAGAGGTAGTGCGCCTCCCGGGGGCGCTTCTCCTCGGCCTGCTCGTCGCGGCCGCGGTTGCGTCCGGCGGGACGGCCGCAGAAGCGACCCATCTCGGCGGGGACTGGACGCGGTTCGGCTACGACGCCGCCCGCAGTTCGAGCGGTCCCGCGCAGACCGGGATCACCGCCGCCAACGTCGGCAAGCTCCGGCTCCAGCGCGTCGAGCTCGACGGCACCGCCGACTCGTCGGCGATCTACGCGCGCGCCGTGGACGTCGGCGGCAGGACTCGCGACGTCTTCGTCGCCACGACCAGCTACGGGAAGACCGAAGCGATCGACGCCGCGACGGGCCGGCTCGTCTGGCGCTTCACCCCTGGCGGCTACTCGAGCTGGGCGGGCTCCGACCGGATCACGAACTCGTCGCCGCTGCTCTCGGCGGATCGTCGCTACGTCTATGCGGCGTCTCCGGGCGGAAAGATCCAGAAGCTCTCCCTGGCCGACGGGAAGCAAGCCCGCGGTTGGCCCGTGGCGGTCACGAAAAGGCCCTCCCGCGAGAAGATCGGCGTCTCGCTCAACCTCTCGCGCGGCCTCGTTCTCGTCTCGACCGGCGGCTACTACGGGGACGCGCCGCCGTACCAGGGGCACGTGGTCGCGATCGACGCGACGACAGGCCGCATCGTCAACGTCTGGAACTCGCTCTGCAGCGACCGGCACGCGCTGCTCCAGCCGTCAACCTGTCCGGCGAGCGACTCCGCGATCTGGGCACGTGCGGGCGTCGTGGTCGAGCCGGGAAGCGGCAACCTGCTCGTCGCGACCGGCAACGGGCCCTGGGACGGCCGAACGAACTGGGGCGACAGCGTGCTCGAGCTGTCCTCGGACGCCGGCAAGCTGCTCCAGAACTGGACGCCCGCCAACCAGGCCGGGCTGAACTCGGGCGACGTCGACCTGGGCTCGACTGCACCCGCACTGCTCGGAAACGGCATCGCTGTCCAGGGCGGGAAGGACGGCAAGCTCCGCCTGCTCGACCTCGCGAAGCTGAACGGTAAGGGCGGCGCGGGCCCCACGACCGGCGGCGAGCTGCAGACGATCTCCACGCCCAGCGGCTCGGGGTTCTTCTCCGCTCCCGCCGTCTGGCACAGCGCGGGAACGACCTGGCTTGTCGTCTCGGACTTCTCGGCCACCGCTGGCTACGTCCTGAAAGGCCGCAAGCTGTCCGAGGCCTGGAACGACTCGATCGGCGGGACGAGCCCGGTCGTCGCCGGCGGCCTCCTCTACGTCTACGACCCGAGCGGCACGCTGCGCATCCTCGCGCCGAAAACCGGCAAGGTGCTCGCGTCGCTGCCCGCGGGCCCGGGCCACTGGTCGAGCCCGATCGTCACCGACGGCCGGATCGCGCTGCCCGTCGGAGACGCGAACCGGCACCGCCTGAGCGGCACGCTCGACATCTGGCGCGCGCCCTAGCGGGTACGCGAGAGCGTCATGGTCTTGATCGGATCGCCGGCGATCAGGAGCCATCCGGCCGGGACCTCGATCCGGCAGTGCGGGTGCTTCGCCGTCTTGTCCGGCGAGTTCGGGACGCAGTCGGCGGCCTTGCGGTAGGAGGCCCGCGCGGCGGAGATCGGCTGGCCGACGCCGACCGCCTTCTCCGTCTCGGCCGAGGGGTCGTCGGTCTCGATCGACGTGACGCGGCCCGCGCGGAATCCGATCGTGAGGTGCGCGTAGACGAACGAGCCTCCCGGCGCGACGCGCGGACGGCCGAGGACGCCGGTGACGTTCGCGCCCGTCTCCCCGAGTACGACTCGGCCGACTCGGCCGGAGACCTCGTCGACCTGGAGCACACGCCTCGGCTTCGACGATCCCTGCGTCGCCAGCCCGACTCCCGCCACGACCGCGCCCCCGACGACGGCGACCGCGACGAGGATCGCCAGCCGGCGGCTCGTCATCCGCTGCGGCGGCGCCTGACCTGCGGGCCCTGCTGGCCGAGCGCGGCGTAGGCGAGGGCCTGCAGCGACTCGCGCAGCGCTCGGAGCTCGTGGACGAGCGGCGCGACGTTGTCGCCCGCGTCCAGCCGCCGGTTCAGCCCGCGCAGCTCGTTCGTGAGCGCGTCGAGCCGCTCGAGCAGCGCGTCGAGCTGCCGGTCGCCGACTTCTTTCTGCTCCATCGAGGCTCAATGGTAGGCTCGCCCCACATACCGGCGAGCGGTAAGGGAACCCGGTGCAAGTCCGGGACGGTCCCGCCGCTGTGAGGGGAGATGCCCTCCGCCACGACGCCACTGGCCGAAGGCCGGGAAGGCGGCGGAGGGGGAGCCCCGAGTCAGAAGACCTGTCGCCCGCCGACAACATCGAACCCCTCGCGGAAGGGAGGATTCGTCGTGAAGCACCTTTTCGTCTCGCTCCTGGCGGCGCTTGCCGTCGGAATCGCCGCGTCGGCCGTCTCGGCTCCGGCGGCCGTGAAGTACCCGCACCGCATCATCTCGCTCTCGCCGACGGCGACCGAGGACCTGTTCGCGATCGGAGCCGGCAAGCAGGTGATCGCCGTCGACAACCAGTCGGACTACCCGAAGTCGGCACCGAAGACGAGCCTGTCCGGGTTCACGCCGAACGTCGAGGCCGTAGTCGCGTACCACCCCGACTTGGTCGTGATCTCGTACTCGCCGAAGGGCTTCGCCGGCGCGCTCGCCAAGGCGCACGTCCGCGTCCTGCTGCAGCCGTTCGCGGTCACCTTCAAGGACGCATACGCGCAGATGCTCCAACTCGGGAAGGTCACCGGGCACCTGAAGGAGGCGACGGCGCTCGTCGCCCGCATGAAGGCGCGGATCGCGAAACTCGTCGCCGCCGTTCCGAGGAAGGCGCTGACGGTCTACGACGAGCTCTCGCCCGACTACTACTCGGCGACCGGCGCGTCGATCATCGGCGAGATCTTCAAGCTGTTCGGGCTCGAGAACATCGCCGACGCGGCGCCCGGCGCCGGCTCGTCCGGCGCCGTCCAGCTCTCCGCGGAGTACATCGTCAGCGAGAGCCCTGACCTGATCGTCCTGGCCGACACACGCTGCTGCGGCACCAGCCGGGCGACTGTCTCGGCGCGGCCGGGCTGGAACACGATCTCGGCCGTGAAGAAAGGCGCCATCGCGGTCATCGACGACTCGATCGCGTCCCGCTGGGGGCCCCGGCTCGTGAACTTCGTCAACGCCGTCGCGAGTGCGCTGAGGACGACACAGAAGTAGTGGCCAAGGCCGCCGAGCTGCCGCTGACCGACGCCGCGCGGGCCGACGCCCGGAGGCTGCGGGTGCACGGCAGCTCGTGGCTGTGGGTGGGAGGCGGCGTCGCGTTCGCGCTGGCGGCGCTGCTGACCGGCATCGTCGTCGGGCCGGCGCCGATCGGCATCGGCGCGATCGTGGAGTCCGCCGCCTCCAACATCCCGTTCCTCGGCCTGCACTCGCACCTGTCCGCGTCCGACTCGGCGATCGTCTGGCAGCTTCGGCTGCCTCGCGTCGTGCTCGGGCTGCTCGTGGGCGCGATGCTCTCCTGCGCCGGGGCGACCTACCAGGGCGTCTTCCGGAACCCGCTCGTCGACCCGTACCTGCTCGGCGTCGCCGCCGGCGCCGGGCTCGGCGCGACGCTGATGATCGCGTACGCGCCCGGCCAGGCATTCAACGGCGACCTCCTGCCGCTCGCGGCGTTCGCGGGAGGTTGCGGCGCGGTGGTGATCACCTACGCGATCGGCCGCTCCTCGCGCGGGACGGCGACGCTCGTCCTCGCCGGCGTGACCGTCACGGCGTTCCTCACCGCCATCCAGACGTTCGTCCAGCAACAGCACACCGACACGCTGCAGGCGGTCTACTCCTGGATCCTCGGCAGCCTCGACACGGCCGGCTGGCACGACGTGCTCCTGCTGCTGCCCTATGCGGGAGTGAGCGCCGTCGTGCTGCTGCTGCACCGGCGCGTGCTCGACGTGATGACCCTCGGCGACGAGGAGGCGACCGCGCTCGGGCTGAACGTGGGGAGGATCCGCGTGCTGCTCGTCGCGGCCGCGACGCTCGGGACGGCCGGCGCCGTCGCGGTCAGCGGGCTGATCGGCTTCCTCGGGATCATCGTGCCGCACTTCGTCCGGCTCGTGGCCGGCAGCAGCTACCGCATCGTCCTGCCGCTCTCGATCCTCGTCGGCGGCGGGTTCCTCGCCTTCACCGACGTGCTGGCGCGCACGATTCTCTCGCCTGCGGAGCTGCCGATCGGCGTCGTGACCGCCTTCTTCGGCGCGCCGTTCTTCGCGGTCGTGCTGCGGACGGCGAGGGGCGTGGGCCCGTGACCGCGCTCGCGCTTCGCTCGCTCTCGGTGCGGCTCGACGGGTCGCTGATCCTCGACTCCGTGGACGGCTGCGTCGAGGCCGGCGAGTGGGTGACGGTGATCGGGCCGAACGGAGCCGGGAAGAGCACGTTGCTGCGGGCGGTCGCCGGCCTCGTGCCGCGGCTTGGGGCGGTCGAGATCGCGGGGCACACCGAGCTCGGGCGGCGGGAGCTCGCACGGCGGGTGGCGCTCGTCCCGCAGTCGCCCGCGCTGCCGCCGGCGATGACGGTGGCCGAGTACGTACTGCTCGGCCGGACGCCGCACCTCGGCTACTTCGCGCGCGAGGGACTCCACGACCTCGAGATCGCGGATGCCGCGCTCGCCCGTCTCGACCTCGTCGAGCTTGCCGGTCGGCGGCTCGGGACGCTGAGCGGCGGCGAGCAGCAGCGAGCGGTGCTCGCGCGTGCGCTCGCCCAGCAGGCGCCGATCCTGCTCCTGGACGAGCCGACGAACGCGCTCGACGTCGGCCGCGGGCAGCAGGCGCTCGAGCTCGTCGACGCGCTCCGCCGCGAGGCGGGACTCACCGTCCTGGCTGCGATGCACGACCTGACGCTGGCGGGGCAGTACGCCGACCGCCTGCTCCTGCTGGACCGCGGCCGGGTCGTCGCCGCGGGCGGGGCCGACGACGTGCTCACCGACGAGCTGATCCGCCGCCACTACGGTGCGTCCGTGCGGGTCCTTCACGACGAGGACGGGCGGCTCGTCGTCGTGCCGACCCGGCGCTCCTGATGCAGCGGGTCGCGATTCTCGGCGCGGGCGGCGCCGGGAAGCCGCGGCTGGCGAGGGCTCTCTCGGATCGCACCGGCCTCCCGGTCGCGCATCTCGACGTCCTCTACCGGCGGCCGGGGTGGAAGCCGCCGCCGGAGGCGGAGTTCCGAGCCGCGCTCGACGCCGTCGTCGTCTCGGAGGTGCACCGACTGCGATCCGACGCCGACGTGCGCCGGTTCCTCGACGGGGCCTAGCCCTGCCAGGGCGTGCGCTCGAGCGCACGCTCGTACGCCGCGCGGTCGTGCACGGGCTCGCCGTGCGCGACGATCACGTGCTCGAACGGGAGCTCGAGCAGCTTGCGGAGCGCCGGTAGCGCGCGCTCCTCGTGGGCCGGGCTCGCCCAGACGCGAAGCTCGCCGCCGGCCGCAGTCAGCGCGTCGGCGAAGACGAGCACGCGCTGCGCGGGCAGCCAGAGCGGCGTCTCCATTCGCCCACGTCCGTCGTAGAGGGCCACGAGGCCGCCGGGGAGCTCGCTGCCGGGCTCGATCGGCTCGAGCTTCGTCTCGGGGACGTTCGTCCGCCAGTAGAGCCACGGCCCGTATGCCCCACAGCCGTAGCGGCGCACGAAGACGTCCACGTCGCGGACGTGGTCGGGCTTGAGGACGACGGCAAGCGTCGGCGGCCGCGCGTCGAGCCGCTCCCAGACCTCGGTCGAGTCCTCGGGAGGGGCGAGCGCGTCGAGCACGGCAACCTCGCCGCCCGATTCGACGCACGTGGAGTTGACGTGCTGCTCCCAGTCGAGCCCGGGCTTCCAGTCCGGGTGCTCGGTCCGCCAGACCCACAGGCCGGGCGCGACGTCGCGGATCTCCACGGGGCTCACGCTGTCGCCAGCCAACCGGGCTCCGGCTGCAGGAGCCGGCCTTCGTCGAGGAGGCGGTCGAGGAGGCCGTCGTCCCAGCGCCACGCCCACGAGAACCAGCGTTTCGGCTCGCGCTCCGGGCAGACGACGGCGGCGCGGACGCCGGCGACGACGAGCTCGTCGAGGCCGCCGATCGTCGCCGGCTTGGGGTAGAGCTGGTCCCAGCGCGCGAGCTCGGTGACCCAGTCGTCGTCGACCTGGAAGAAGCGGGCGACGACCGCGCCGCAGCGCTCCAGCGGCGAGCGGATCGACTTCAGCTCCTTGGGCTTGAGGTCGAGCTCGCGCAGGATGTCCTCGGTCAGCGACGGGCCCATGTCGCCGAGATGCCGCAGGAGTCGGGCCGAGCTCTCGTCCTCGGCTTCCATCCGCTCGACCTCGGCGCGCAGGATCGGGTCGGCGAGCGCGGCAGTCTCGTCGCTCAGGAACAGCGTCTTGCCCTTGTGGATCTTCAGCGCGTAGATGCCGTCGCGTCGCGCGAGCTCGAAGCCCCACGACCACTTCGTCGCGGGCCACTCACCGAAGCCGCCGGCGCCCGGGCGGTACGGCTTCTCGTGACACGCCTCGTGGAGGCTCGGGAGGGCGGAGTCCGTGGTGCGGGTGAGCAGGCCGCGGTCGCGGACGAAGGCTTCTGCGTCGTCCAGCGTCTCGAGCGCACGGTCGGGCGTCAGCCGGCACTCGAACGCGCGACGCTCCTGCAGTTCCGAGAGGCTCGGCACGGCCTCCTTATACTCGGCCCGCGTGGCCACCGCCGCCATCGTCACGATCGGGAACGAGCTGCTGTCGGGCGACGTGGCGAACACGAACGGCTCCTGGCTGGCGCGGCGGCTCGAGGCTGTCGGCGTCACGGTTCGGCTCCTGGCCGTGTTGCCCGACGAGATCGCGACCGTCGCGGGGTTCCTGCGGCTGCACTCGCCCGAGGTGGACGTGGTCGTCGTCACCGGCGGGCTCGGCGGGACGCCCGACGACCTCACGCGCGAAGCGCTCGCGGCAACGTTCGGCGTGCCGCAGGTCGAGTTCCCCGAGCTGACGGCCTCGCTTCGGGCGCGCTTCGCGCGCGATCCCGACTACGTCAGGCCGTGGGCGCTCTTGCCCGAGGGGAGCCGGCCGCTCGACAACCCGCTCGGCGGCGCGCCCGGGTTCGCGATCGGCAACGTCTACGTGCTTCCCGGGCTGCCGGCGGAGATGGAGGCGATGTACGAGCTCGTCGAGGCGCAGCTTGCGGGCGGCGCGCCGATCGTGTCGTGGCGGCGGACGTACGCGACGAGCGAAAGCCGCATCGTGGGCGTCCTGCGGAAGCTCGAGCAACGGCATCCGTCCGTGCGCGTCGGGTCGTACCCGACCTTCTCGCCCGAAGGCAGCCGGGTCGAGGTCGTGCTGAAGTCGTCCGACCCGGCCGAGCTCGCCGCGGCCAGCGCGTGGGCCGAAACGGCCCTGGCCGAAGCCGTCACTCGAGTCTGAGCCAGGCTCTGCGCCACGCCTTGCGCCATGCTCCGGGCCAGGCGCTGCCGCTGTGCCTGTCCCAGTGCCTGTCCCAGTGCCTGTCCCAGTGCCTGTCCCAGTGCCTGTCCCAGTGCCTGTCCCAGTGCCTGTCACAGTGCCTGTGACCTGGACGCGGCCCAAGCGGCGACCTCGTTCGGGGGAGACTGGGCCTCCCGGGACAGGCCGATGAGCACGAGTGTGGGGCGCCGAACTCTCCTCTCCGTCGCCGGGATCGCGGCGGCGATCGGCGTCTTCATCGTGGTCGGGCTCTCGAGCGGGCACGAGGCGCTCGCGGCAGCCGTCACTCCGAACTGGGGCCTGGCCGCGCTCTCTCTCCTCGTCGCAGCATCGGTCCAGCCGTTCCGGGCGCTCGCCTGGTCGACGACGCTCCGCTCACCCGTCGGCTTCCGGGCGCTGTACTGCTCGAGCTCGGTCGGGTCGCTGCTCGACACCCTGCTTCCCGGACGGCTCGGGGAGGCCTCGAAGGCCGCCGTGCTCCGCGTGGCGAACCGAGACCGGTGGCCGGGCTTCTCCCGGGCCGCCGGGAGCCTGCTCTGCTCGCACATGCTGGAGGCGTGCGCCTTCACGGTCGTGGGGGCGGTCGGCGCGCCGCTCCTGCCGTTGCCGACCTGGGCCCGGATCGGCCTCGCCGCCGGCTGCGGGCTCTCGCTCGCGGCGATCGGCGTCGCAGCGACGCTTCACCGGAAGCTCGGCGACCGCCTGCCGCGCGCCCTCGACAAATTCTTCGCCGCCGCCTGGGCACCGCCGATGGTGCTTGCGAAGGCGTTCGCGATCCTGCTCGCGACCTGGGTCGTTCGCCTGGTCGCGATCATGCTCATGCTCCACTCTGTCGGGATCCAGGCGAGCCTCGGCGTCACGCTCGTCTACATGATCGTGACCGGTCTGGCGAATGCCGCGCCGGTTCTTCCCGGAAACGCCGGCGTGTACCAGGGAGCCGCAATCGGAGCCCTGGCGATGACCGGCGTCTCCGGCTCGCACGCCGTCGCGCTCAGCCTCGTCGCCCCCGTCTACGACACGGCCGGATGCGCGATCGCCGCAGCCGCCGGGGTCGCGCTCTACGGCGGACGGTTCGTGGAGCTCGCCCGCGCCGCGCTTCTCCGGCCCGCGCCCGTTCCCGCCTAGACCCGCCGCTAGCATCGGATCGTGGCTGTCATCAGCCCCGATCGCTACCTCGAAGGGCTGAACGACGCCCAGCGTGAGGCCGTTCTGCAGACCGAGGGTCCGCTGCTGGTCATCGCCGGCGCCGGCTCGGGCAAGACTCGCGTCCTCACGCACCGCGTCGCGCACCTGATCGCCGCCTGCGGCGTGAAGCCGAACGAGATCCTCGCGATCACGTTCACGAACAAGGCTGCCGGCGAGATGCGTACGCGCCTCGAAGGGCTCCTCGGCGGGGTCGCTCGCGCGATCTGGATCCTCACGTTCCACGCCGCGTGCGGCCGCATTCTCCGCCGCGAGGCCGAGCGGCTCGGCTACCGGTCGAACTTCACGATCTACGACTCGGCCGACCAGGTGCGCCTCACGAAGGCGTGCCTGGAGGAGCTCGAGCGCGACCCGAAGCGCTTCGTCCCGCGCGGCATCCACTCGCAGATCTCGAACGCAAAGAACCAGCTCGTCAGCCCGGACGAGTACATGGCCCGCGTCTCCTCGTTCTACGACCAGACGGTCGCCGAGGTCTACCAGCTCTACCAGCGCCGCCTGCACGGCTCGAACGCGGTCGACTTCGACGACCTGCTCATGCTCACCGTCGAGATTTTCGAGCGCTTTCCCGACGCGGCGAAGAAGTGGCGCCAGGCCTTCCGCTACGTCATGGTCGACGAGTACCAGGACACGAACCACGCCCAGTACCGACTGCTGCAACTGCTGGCCGCCGAGCACAAGAACATCTGCGCGGTAGGCGACCCTGACCAGTCGATCTATGCGTTTCGCGGGGCCGACATCCGGAACGTCCTCGAGTTCGAGCGCGACTTCCCCGGGGCGCGCACGATCGCGCTCGAGCAGAACTACCGCTCGACGAACACGATCCTCCGCGCGGCGAACGGCGTCATCCAGAACAACCGCGAGCGCAAGGAGAAGAACCTCTGGTCCGACCTCGGCGACGGTCAGCCGGTGCGCGCGCTCGAGGTCGAGGACGAGCACGCGGAAGCCCGGTTCGTCGCGGCCGAGGTGGCGCAGCTGATCGAGGAGGGCTACTCCGGGCGCGAGATCGCGGTCTTCTACCGGACGAACGCGCAGTCGCGGGTCCTGGAAGACGTCCTCGTCCGCCAGGGCGTGCCCTACCAGGTGATCGGCGGCCCGCGCTTCTACGAGCGGGCCGAGATCAAGGACGCGATCGCGTACCTGCAGGTGATCGACAACCCGGCCGACACCGTCTCGCTGCTCCGGATCGCCAACCGACCGCGACGCGGAGTGGGGGACACGACGCTGACACGGCTCCAGCTCTGGGCGGACGCGAACGGCGCAACGCTCTTCGACACGCTGGAGCACGCCGAGGCGGCCGGCGTCTCGGGTGCGTCACTCCGTGCCGTCAACGGCCTCCAGACGGTGCTCCAGTCGCTGCAGGCCCAGGCGCAGGAGCTCTCGGTCGCCGAGCTCGTGCAGCGCGTGCTCGAGCAGTCCGGCTACCTCGAGTCGCTCGAGGCGGAGCGGACGATCGAGGCGCGCGGCCGCATCGAGAACCTGCAGGAGCTCGTCGGCGTGGCACAGGAGTACGCCGAGCAGGCGGAGCAGCCGACGTTGTCCGAGTTCCTCCAGCAGATCTCGCTCTTCTCCGACCAGGACACGATCCGCGAGGAGCAGAGCCTCGTCACGCTGATGACCCTCCACAACGCCAAGGGCCTCGAGTTCGGCGCCGTGTTCATGATCGGCATGGAAGAGGGGATCTTCCCGCACGCGCGATCGGTCGAGGAGCAGGGGATCGAGGAGGAGCGGCGACTCGCGTACGTGGGGATGACGCGGGCGAAGGAGAAGCTGACGCTGACGCACGCGTCCAGCCGCTCGCTCTGGGGCAGCCGGGCGTACAACCTTCCGTCGCGGTTCATCGACGAGCTCCCGGAGGGTGAGGTCGTGCGCGAGCGGCTCCGGCCGACTTCGTGGTCCGACTACAACCGTCCCGCCGCCTCCGCGGTCGCGCCGCGCGAGGACGTGCCCGCACTCTCGACCGGCGACTCCGTGCGTCACGGGACGCTCGGCGAGGGCGTCGTGCTCGCCGTCGAGCCGGGCGGGGTGGTCACCGTGCGCTTCGCGGACGACGGCGCCGAACGGAAGCTGATGCTCGAGTACGCGCCTCTCGAGAAGCTCTAGGCTGCGGGCATGGCGATCCGCGTCCGCACGGTCCGGTCGACGGAAGAGCTCGCGACGGCGCTCGGCGCGATCGGGCACTACTTCGGTTGGGAGCCGACAGCGGAGCAGGTCGAGCCGTGGCTGTCGTATCTCCCGCTCGACCGCATGCACGCAGCGCTCGACGACGGCGAGATCGTCGGCGGCGCCGGCGTCTTCCCGTTCGAGATGACCGTGCCCGGCGGGCCGGTCCCGTGCGCGGGCGTGACCGTCGTCGGCGTCCACCCGACGCATCGCCGCCGTGGGATTCTCCGGCGGATGATGACCGCGCAGCTCGAGGACGTCCGCGAGCGCGGCGAGCCGCTCGCCTCGCTGTGGGCGTCCGAGGACACCATCTACGGCCGCTACGGCTACGGCCCGGCGGCGCAGAGACTCGACGCGAGGATGGAGAAGGTCTGGATCGACCTCCGGCCCGGCCTGCCGCCGCGCGAGGGGCAGGTCAGGCTCGTCGACAGGGACGAGGCGCGAAAGACGATCCCCAGGCTCTACGAACGGATCCGGCAGCGGACGACCGGCTTCATCCTCCGCAGCCCCGACTGGTGGCAGACCCGCTTCTTCGAAGATCCCGAATGGCGTCGCGGCGGCGCGGGGCCGATGAACCGGGCGCTGCTCGAGCTCGACGGCCGCCCGGCCGGCTACGCCCTCTACCGCATCTACCAGTACCCGACCGAGTGGAAGCGCTCGCTGCGCGTGATCGAGGCGATGGGCGTCGACGCGCGAGCGACACGCGAGATCTTCCGCTTCCTGCTGGGCGTGGACTGGATGGACGAGATCGAGCTGCGCATGCTGCCGGTCGACCATCCGGTCTGGCACCTCGTCTCGCGGCCGCGTCATCTCGGGACGAAGCTCACGGACGGCGTCTGGATGCGGCTCGTCGACGTCGGCGCTGCGCTGTCGACCCGCTCGTACGCCGCCGGCGGCCGGCTCACCCTCGAGGTCGTCTCCGATCCGCTGTTCGCGGACAACGTCGGCACGTGGACGATCTCGGACGGCGTCGCGAAGCGCTCGAGCCGCCGCCCGGACGTGCGTCTCGACGTCCAGGCGCTCGGCACGGTCTATCTCGGGGGCTTCTCGTTCGCAGAGCTGGCGCGCGCCGAGCGTGTGGAGGAGGCGGCGCGCGGCGGAATCGCCCGGGCGGACGCGATGTTCCGGACGGACGCCGCGCCCTGGTGCCCGGAGATCTTCTAGGCCGGGCGCACCCTCCAGACCGTTCCTTCTGCCGAGTTCGAGATCCAGACGTCGCCGACGGCGGAGGCGATCGAAAGCGGTCCACGGCCTGCGGCTTCCGTCGCGCGGACGGCGTTCTTCGCGGGGTCGACGATCGAGACCGTGCCCGCGTCGATGTTCGGCACCCAGAGCTCGCCCTTGATCCACGCCGACCCGAGCGGGTTCGCGCCGACCCGGACGCGGGCTGTGATTCTCCCGCGCACCGGGTCGACCCGAACGACCCGACCTGTCTCGGTCGACACCCACAGGGAGGTGGGCGATGCTGTGATCCAGTCGGCTTTCGGGATGGCGATCTTCGCCGAGACGCGATTCGTCTTCACGTCGACGCGCACGACGGTGCCGCCGCCCAGGTTCGCGACCCAGAGCGAGCCGAAGGCGTAGACGACGCCGTTCGGATCCGAGCCGACCTTGATCGTGGTGACGTGGTTCGTCGTCGGGTCGACGCGGCGGACCGTGCCGTCAGCTTCGCTCGTGACCCAGACGCTCCCGGCGCCGAACGCGACCGCGTACGACTGGTAGCCGATCGCGATCCTCTTTGTGACTCGGTTCGTGCGCGGGTCGATCCGCGTCAGCGTGGGTGCCGAGCGGTCCGCGACCCAGACGCTGCCCGCGCCGTAGGCGAGCCCGAACGGCTGTCCCTGCACGGGGACGCGGCGTGTGATCGTGTTTGTGCGCGGATCGATCCGGACGACCCCGCCGAGCACGAAGTCCGACGTCCAGACCGACCCTGCAGCGGAGACGAGCATGCCGGACTGCGCGCCGACGGAGACCGTCGCGACCGGCGTCAACGCCGGCGGAACGGCAAGGGCGACCGCTGCGAGCGCTACTCTCACTAGCGCAAGGTTGTAGCAAATCTACGACAAGGTTGCGGTAAATGCCCGATACCGGCCCGCCGACGATCCTCTTCGAGGTCTTCTGGACGCACCAGAAGCGCAAGCGGCTGGTCGAGCAGGCGCTCGCCGGCACGGCTCTCCCGCCCGAGGACTATCCGTTCTACGTGCTGATCGGCGCCGAAGGCCCGTGGACACCGACGGGCCTGGCCGAGCGTCTGATGATGCCGCTCTCCACGGTGCTCTTCCGCTTCCGCCGCCTCGAGCGGCGCGGCCACGCCGAGCGCGTGCGGAACCCCGAGGACGGGCGTTCGTTCCTGATGCGCCTCACGCCCGACGGGCAATACCTGCTCGACGAGGCCCGCCCCGCGTTTCGCTCATACGCGGAGGCAGTGGAAGAGCGCCTCGGCAAGGATCAGGTCGAAGCGCTCACGACGGGCCTGGCGGCGGCCCGTCAGGCAATCGACGAGGAGCTTTCGTCACGACAAGCCCGCTAAACTGACCGAGCCAGGGCGGTTAGCTCAGTTGGGAGAGCACTAGCTCGACAAGCTAGGGGTCACTGGTTCGAGCCCAGTACCGCCCATTCGCTGTTGTCGTTCTGACAACGTGTTATACCCGCCGCTCCCAGTTGCTCATAGCCGTCAGAATGGATGGATGGCCGAGCAAGCGCAGATCAACGATGGCGCGGAGGTCGCTGCGGCGCTGGAGTCGTTTGTGGCGCTTCTCGAGGGTCCCGACCCTCAGGCTCGGGCGTTCATCTACACGGAGGATGCGACCTTCGCGATGCCGGGAATCCTCGTCGAAGGCCGCCGAGCGATGCTCGAGAGGCTGGAGTCCGGCACGGTTCTCGAGTCGGTCACTCTCACGCCGCACGTGATCGAGCGACGGGATGATCTCGGCTACGCATACGGAGCTTCAGCTGTACCGATCGCGGCCGGCCGATCGCGATGCGCTTCCTCATGGTGCTACGCAAGGAGCCAGACGGGAAATGGCGCATCGCGCGAGAGTTCCTCGCGGACGAGGTTTCGTCCAGCCCCGTCGACTAGCGCCGCGCTGCAAGTCCTTTCAGCCGGACCCGAGGGTTCGAAGACGCCCAGTTAGGCCCATTCGGTCGTCGTGGAGTCGACAACGACCGTCTAGTGCGTCGGGCGCTCCGCGTGGAAGACTTCGCCCATGGATGTCCCGGAGACTCGCTATGCGATGAGTGGCGATGTCTCGATCGCCTACCAGGTGGTCGGGACAGGCCCAGTCGATCTCGTGCTGGTGCCGGGGTTCGTCTCGAACGTCGAGCTCGCCTGGGACGACCCAAATTCGGTGACGTTCTACCGCGCTCTCGCCGAGTTCTCGCGGTTGATCGTCTTCGACAAGCGCGGCACAGGGTTGTCGGACCGCGTCACGGGCGTCGCGCCGCTTGAGGTGCGCATGGACGACCTTCGCGCGGTGATGGACGCCGCGGGATCGGAACGGGCGGCGGTCATCGGGTTCTCCGAAGGAGCTCCCATGGCAACGCTCTTTGCAGCTACCTACCCGGAGAGAGTCACGGCGATCATCCTCTGTGGCGGAAGCGCCCGATACACGCGGGCTCCCGACTACCCGTTCGGGCTATCCGAGGCGGAGTACCGTCGCGGGGTCGAGGACACGCGGGCGCGTTTCGGGACGCCGGAGTGGGTCGACGAGGCAATTGCCGGGCTCGCGCCGAGCATGGTCGGCGACCCGGAATACAGGGCGTTCTTTGCGCGCTACACGAGGCAGAGCGCGAGCCCCGGCGCCGCCGCCGCGCTGTCGGAGATGAACGCCGAGATCGACGTCCGAAGTGTCTTACCGGCGATACGGGTCCCGACGCTCGCGATGCGGCGAGCTGGAGATCGCCCGGAGCTTGGCCGCTATCTCTCGGACCGGATCCCTGGCGCTCGATTCGTGGAGCTGAGCGGCGCCGACCACTTGATGTGGACCGGCGACTCGATGGAGATCGTCGACCGCATCCGCGAGTTCCTCGAATCAGTCGCGCAGCGGCCCGCGGTCCTCGACGCGGACACCGTTCTCGCAACCGTGCTCTTCACGGACATCGTCGGATCCACTGCCGCTGCAGCTGAGCTCGGCGACAGAGGCTGGCGCGAACTCCTCGAGCGGCACCATGCGACTGTCCGGAGCGAGCTTGTCCGTTATCGGGGCGTGGAGGTCGACACCGCGGGCGACGGGTTCTTCGCGCGCTTCGACGGTCCTGCCCGAGCCATCCGCTGTGCGTGCGCGATCCGCGACGCCGTCGGCGATCTGGGGATCGAGATCCGCTCCGGCGTCCACACGGGGGAGTGCGAAGTGTTCCAGGACAAGGTGGCCGGAATTGCGGTCTCGATCGGCGCACGCGTCGCAGCCAGAGCTGCTCCGGGCGAGGTGCTCGTGTCGCAAACCGTCCGTGACCTCGTCGCCGGTTCCGGGCTCGTCTTCGAGGAACGCGGTGTCGCCGAGCTAAAAGGTGTTCCAGGCGAGTGGCGTCTCTATGCACTTGCAGAGCCACAACCCGCCGTCGTGCCCTGAACCGGGTTGGTGGCGGTGCCGAGAATCTTCTCGAGTTCAGGTTGAGGGTTCGAAAGATGCCCAGTTAGGACCATCGCTGATCTCGTTTCGACAACGTGCTATCTCTCTGTGTCGCCGGGTCCGGGCGGCCAGGTTGTCGCTGTGACGACGCCTGGCTGTGCCTTCTCGAAAAGCGCGGCGAGCTCTTCGAGGTCGCGGACTGTGAGTCTGCCGAGGTAAAGCTCCCGGACGGCCGCGTGGTGGACGGAGTGAGCGCGGCGTAGTGCGAGGAGCTGGGTCCGCTCACGCGCAACGGGTCGCCCGATCGAGCAACGGTCGCGGCCGTCTTCGAGAAGTACGGCATGACTCTCCTCGGGCCGCCGCTCTCTCTCGACTGAGAGCGCCAGTGCTCGTGGGCTGTCGCCGCCCGAGCTGTAAAATCGCTATCCGATGCTTATCCCGGGTGAGCACAGTTGCGAGCCAGCCTGACGAGAGCAGCCCTCATCGCGCTGACTCTCGTGGTCGTCGCTGTCGGCTCGGCCGCGGCGACGACTTTCAACCGGCACGGTGACCAAGTGCTGGCGAACCGCCTGACCCTTCACATGAGCGACATGCCGACCGGCTGGCGGGCTGTGCCGCCTTCGACGCCGTCGACTTCGTGCAAGATCTTCGAGTCGATCACCTCGCTGTCGACCGCGAAAGCGGAGACCGACTTCAGCGAGAGTTCCGGCGGGGCGTTCTCCCAGGTCGGCGTGCTCCCGACTCTCGCCCTCTCGAAGCGCACGTACCTCAATGTCTTGACGAATGCTGCCGGCTGTCTGCTGAAACTCTCGGGCGTCGACCATCCGCGCGTCGGCGAACTCTCCGTCCCTCGCATCGGTGACCAGTCGAAAGGCTGGAGTCTTCAAGGCAGCGTCAAGACGTTGCACGTCCACGGCGAGCTCGTCGTCGTTCGGATCCGGCGCGCGCTGGCTCTTTATCTCTTCGCGGGATTCGGAGTCGGGGACTCTGTGGCGGAGCTCAGATTGGTGAGGCAAGCCGCCTCGAGGGCCTGATCCTCGCGCGCTGAGCCCGCGCCTGGCTAGGCAGCCCGTAGACAAGTTGGAGTCATTGTCCTAGGGTCGGACTGGCCACCGCTTTCCGTGGCTGACAAATCGGGGGCAAGGGAGGACGGGATCGCGGTTCCGATCGCGTCGGGCACAGGACAGACGAGCTTCGTCCCCGACGTCGTCGACCAAGGCACGGCCGGGACAGCCGGAGACAGGATCGCAGTCGCAACCGATGCTTCCGGGATCTGCAGTCTTCCTCACAAACTCCAGCCCTCGCCCGTGACCGGCGGCAACCTCGTCGTCCACTCCTAGGCGATTCGCTGTAAACGGGCGGCTCGGCAACGAGCCGCCCGCTCACCTTCGGGTATGACCATGTGCAGCATGAGCGAGTACGACGCCTGGGCCGACGTGTACGACGACTGGACCGGGGGCGCTGACGGCGACGTCGCGTTCTACGCAGAGCTCGCCCGCGAGGCCGACGGGCCGATCGTCGAGCTCGCCGTCGGTACAGGGAGGGTCGCGATCGCAGTGGCCCGGCAGACCGGAAAGCGCATCCTCGGGCTCGACTCCTCCGCGGCGATGCTCGACGTCGCCCGCGACAAGGCCCGCGGCGTGCCCGTCGAGCTGCGGCAGGCAGACATGCGCGAGTTCACGCTCGACGAGCCGGCGGCGCTCGTCTACGTCCCGGGGCGCTCGCTCCTCCACCTCCGCGGTTGGCAGGAGAAGCGCGAAGTCTTCCGGCGCGTCGCCGCCTCGCTGCAGCCCGGCGGCCGGTTCGCATTCAACTGCTTCGTCTTCGTGCCGCGGCTCGCGGCCGAGCTGGACGGCGTCCGGCAGGAGAGCGGCGGCGTCGTGCACACGTCCCGCTACTTCGCCGCGGACAACAGGATCGAGATCGAGCGTGACGACGGCGCGACCATCACTCTGTGGTGGGCGACGCGAGCGGAGCTCGAGGGCCTGCACGACGCCGCCGGCCTCGAGACGGAGGCGCTGTTCGGATCGTTCGACAAGCGCCCGTTCGACGACGAGTCCACGGAGTACGTCTGGGTCGCGCGCAAGCCGACCGCGTGAACCGGGTGCCGATGAGTTTTCGGCGGCCCGCCGGTCTCTAGAGCATGAAGCTTCTTCTGACGTCTGCCGGCATCAAGAACGCGAGCATCCGCGACGCACTGCTCGACCTGCTGGGAAAGCCGATCGAGGAGTCCAGCGCCCTGTGCATTCCCACCGCGTCGTACGGCCACGCCCCCGGCGGCATCCACGGGGCATGGCGGTTCATCACGGGCCAGGCAACGACGCCGATGACCGAGCTCGGCTGGAAATCCGTCGGAGTCCTGGAGCTCACCGCGTTGCCGAGCCTCCCGGAAGATGCGTGGGTTCCGGTGGTCGAGGAGACCGACGTCCTCCTGGTCAACGGCGGCGACGCCGTGTACCTCGCTCACTGGATGCGGGAGTCGGGGCTGGCCGAGCTGGTGCCGACGCTCGACACCGTCTGGGCGGGCCTGAGCGCCGGGAGCATGGTGATGACCCCCCGGATCGGCGAGGACTTCATGAGCTGGAGACCTCCCAGCGGCGGCGACAGAACCCTGGGAATCGTCGATTTCTCGATCTTCCCGCACGTGGATCACCCGGCCCTGCCGTCGAACACGATGGCCGCGGCAGAACGATGGGCGGCCGGCCTGTCGTGTCCGGCGTACGCCATCGACGACGACACCGCGATCAAGGTCGTCGACGGCGACGTCGCAGTCGTCTCCGAGGGGCACTGGAGGCTGTTCGGGGACAAGGCGTGAAGGATGCTGGTCCGTAGGATTCGCGCCGTGTGGCGAGGCTACGAAGCCGGGCCGGACGGCCTCGAGATCCTGGTCATCGACGCACCCAACCTCGGCGACGACCCACGCGAAGACGTCGAGGGCCTGCGTGGCTGGTGGGCTGACTCGCAGCAGCCGGCTATTCGCTAGACCCTTCTTCCTATCCACCTGCTGCTGTCCGATCGGGGCAGACGTGTTCGTAGTAGGGGTGACGGGCACTCACGAGGAGCGCCCCACAGCCAAAGGAGACGAACCGTGACCATGCAGTACCTGATCTCGGTAATCGACGAGCAGACCGGAACTGCCACCGGCGACGAGATGGCAGCCATCGACGAGTTCAACGAGCGGCTCCAGTCCGAAGGCCACTGGGTCTTCGCCGCCGGTCTCGGGGCGCCCGACACGGCCACCGTGATCGACAACCGGAACGGGGAGGCGATCTTCACCGACGGGCCGTTCGTCGAGTCGAAGGAGTATCTCGCCGGCTTCTGGATCATCAAGGCGCCCGATCTCGACGTGGCGCTCGAGCTCGCCGCCGAGGGTTCGAAGGCCTGCAACCGGAAGGTCGAGGTGCGGCCGTTCCTGTGATCGACGCCGGGGAAGCGATCGCCCGCGTCCACTGCGAGGAGTGGGCGCGGGTGGTCGCGGCTCTGGCGAGGCGCTTCGGTGACCTCGACGTCGCCGAGGAGGCGGCAGCCGAGGCGTTCGCGACCGCCGTCCAGCGCTGGCCGACGGACGGCGTGCCTCCGAACCCAGGCGCCTGGCTCACGACCACCGCCAACCGCAAGGCGATCGACCGGATCCGGCGCGAGAACAAGCGCGGAGACAAGCAGAGGGAGGCTCAGATGCTGTACGACGACGGCAACCGGCTCGAGCCTCCCGGCGTCATCGACGACGACCGGCTCCGGCTGATCTTCACGTGCTGCCACCCGGCGCTTTCGATGGAAGCGCGCGTGGCGCTCACGCTGCGCATGGTCGGAGGGCTGACGATGCCGGAGATCGCCCGTGCGTTCCTCGTGTCCGAGGACGCCATGGGGCGACGGATCACGCGGGCGAAGGACAAGATCAAGACAGCGCGGATTCCCTATCGCGTGCCTTCCGCGGAGGATCTGCCGGCACGTGTCTCCGGCGTGCTCGCCGTCCTGTTTCTCGTCTTCAACGAGGGCTACCTCGCGACCGGCCCCGACACGGACCCCGTGCGTCCCGACCTCACCGTCGAGGCGATTCGGCTCGCTCGCCTCGTCCATGGCCTGATGCCGGACGACGGCGAGGTGGCAGGACTGCTGGCGCTGATGCTCCTCACCGAGGCCCGCCGCCCCGCCCGGGTCTCTGCGAGCGGCGAGCTGGTCACGCTGGACGAGCAGGATCGTGGCTCGTGGGACGCGGCGCTGATCGCCGAGGGCCACCGGCTGGTGCGCGAGCGCCTGGCCTCCGGAGTGGCTCCGGGCCGCTACCAGGTCCTCGCGGCGATCAACGCCGTGCACACCTCCGCCCGGGACATCCGCGACACCGACTGGTCGCAGGTCGTCGCCCTCTACGACCAGCTCGCCCGCCTCGACCCTTCGCCGATCGTCGCCCTCAACCGGGCAATCGCGGTCGCCGAGCTCGACGGCCCGAAGGTGGCGCTGGCCGCCGTCGACGGTCTCGACGACGAGCTGGCCGGCTACCACGCCTACCACGCGACCCGTGCCGACCTGCTGCGGCGGCTGGGCCGAAGCCAGGACTCGCGGGCGGCGTACGACAGGGCCATCGAGCTGGCGGGCAACACCGCCGAGACCGCGTACCTGACCCGCCGGCGGGACCAACTAGCCTGAGCGCATGCGCGAGCTGCGTCCCGGTGTCTGGCATTGGCAGTCGGCGCATCCCGACTGGAACGAGGACCAGTGGTGGCCCGAGCTCGTCTCGTCGTACGCGGTCGAGCTCGGCGGGGACTTCCTCCTGTTCGACCCGCTCGCCGTCCCCGACGAGCTGCGCAAGCGCGCGACCGCCGTCGTCCTGACCGCCCCATGGCACGAGCGAGACGCCCGCGGGCTCGGCCTTCCGGTGCACGCGCCGCCCGCAGACACGTGGCAGGACTGGGTCGAGAAGTTCGGCGTCGACCCCGACCAGGTGCGCGGCATGGAGAGCGACGATCTCGCCTGGTTGCGCTCCGGCGAGGCCGAGGGACACTTCCACGGGCCCGGAGCGTGGCCGTTCGGCATCCACGCGTACGCGGGCCGCGAGGACAACGACCTCGTCCTCTGGCTGCCGTCGATCAACGCGATCGTTTCCGGCGACTCGCTCTCCGACTTCGGCGACGGGCTGGACATCCAGCTCGGCGGCCGCAAGCACGTGACGCGCGACGACGTGGTCGAGCGGCTCCGTCCGCTGCTCGACTTGCATGTCGAACTGGTGCTGCCCGCGCACGGCGAGCCGGCCGATCGCGCGGCGCTCGAACGTGTGCTCTCGCTCAGCTCCTAGACGCCGGGAGGCTTCCAGCGTGCGCGGCAGGCAGTCGATCGATCGAGCTCGAGCCGCGGTGCCGGAAGGATCCAGGACCAGCGGCCCTCAGCTTCGACCGCATGCACGGTGTGCTCGACGACCACCGAGTCGTGCAACGCGGCATCGGCGATCTCGATCCGGAACGTCACCGCCGTGGCCTGCACGTCGCCGGCCTTCGTGCCCGCCACGGTCACCGGCTCCTTGGAGACCTTCATCACCCGCAACGACGCCAGGCGGCCAGGGATCGGACTGAGGGACTCGCAGCCGACGTAGGCAGCTCGCGGCACCAGCTTCTTCTGCGTCGGATCGAGCGTCTGCCATGCCGTCGCGTACTGATTCGCAGCGATCTCGCTCACGACCCTGCGGAGGAACACGACCGGGTCCCCGAGTCGCGATGCGGAAGGGGCCAGAGACCGCGCGCCTGCGACGGTCGCAAACGCCGAGCCGACCGCCAACGCGACCAGAAAAGCGACGAAGCGTGGGTGCGGGTGTGAAGTGCGCATGCCCACGAGACGGCCGGACCGGGCAACGGCTTCGGAAGTGACCGGCGGGTCGCACACTGAATGTCGCCTGCGTCACACTCGAACCGGTAGTTGATTTCCCGGCACCGACGGCGCACCATTGCGCGATGGCGAGCGCCGACGGCGGAATCAAGACGTTCCTGATCGCGGACGTCCGCGGCTACACGTCGTTCACCCAGCGGCGCGGCGACGAGGCCGCGGCAGAGCTCGCGAGCCGCTTCGCAGGCACCGCGCGCGCCGCCATCGAGTCCGGCGGCGGCAGGCTCGTCGAGTTGCGCGGAGACGAAGCGCTCGCGGTCTTCGACTCCGCGAGAAGCGCGCTCCGGACGGCGATCGAGCTTCAGCGCCAGTTCGTCGCGCAGACGATCGCCGACCCGAGCTTCCCGCTGCCGGTGGGCATCGGTCTGGACGCCGGCGAGGCGGTGCCGGTCGACGGCGGCTTCCGCGGCGGCGCCCTGAACCTCGCCGCGCGACTCTGCAGCCTCGCCGCTCCGGGCGAGGTGCTCGCCAGCCGCGAGGTGACCCATCTCGCGCGCAACGTCGACGGCATCGAGTACGTCGCACGGCAGCCGGTGCGGATGAAGGGCCTCGCGGAGCCGGTTCCGGTCGTCGCGGTGCGTCCGGACGGCGACGACCCTGCACACAGCGCCGACTTCAGGCGCGCCCTCGGTCACGGGGCAGTGACCGACAGGGATTCCACGCGCAACCCGTACAAGGGGCTGCGCGCATTCGAGGAGGCCGACGCCTCCGACTTCTTCGGGCGCGAGGCGCTCACCGAGCACCTCGTAGAACGGCTTGCGTCGACGCGCTTCCTCGCCGTCGTCGGGCCGAGCGGAAGTGGGAAGTCGTCCGTCGTGCGGGCTGGCCTCGTGCCCGCTCTGCGCGCGGGCGCGCTGGACGGCTCGGAGGGGTGGCGGATCGTGCAGATGTTCCCCGGCGCCTATCCGCTCGAGGAGCTCGAGGCGGCGCTCCTCAGGTCCGCCGAGGACGCGCCGGCGAGCCTGATCGAGCAGCTCGAGGATGGGGAGCGCGGTCTCGTGCGCGCCCTGAAGCGCGTCCTGCCGGACGACGGCACGGAATTCGTGCTCGTGCTCGACCAGCTGGAGGAGGTCTTCACGCTCGTCGACGACGAGGAGTGGCGCGTCCATTTCCTCGCCATCCTCGAGCGCGCCGTCGGCGACCCGCACAGCCGGCTGCGAGTCGTGACGACGCTGCGCGCGGACTTCTACGACCGGCCGCTCCTCTACAGCGGCTTCGCCGAGCTGCTCCGCGACTACGTCGAGGCGCTCGTGCCGCTGACGGCCGACGAGTTCGAGCGCGCGATCGCGCGCCCGGCGGAGCGCGCGGGCGTGACGTTCGAGCCGGGCCTCCTGGCCGAGCTCGTCGCCGACGTCGCCAACGAGCCCGGGGCGCTCCCGCTGCTGCAGTACGCCCTGACGGAGCTGTACGAGCGTCGTGAGGGGAACGTGATGACCCGCGACGCGTATCGCGCGATCGGCGGCGTCTCGGGCGCGCTCGCGGGACGCGCCGAGGAGCTGTACGACGGGCTCGGCGAGACTGCACAGGAGGCGGCACGGCAGCTCTTCCTCCGACTGGTCACCCTCGGCGAGGGCAGCGAGGACACGCGCCGGCGGGTGGACAGGACCGAGCTCGGCGCGCTCGAGGTCGACCAGGACGCGCTCGAGGAAGCGCTCGACGTCTTCGGGTCGTCGCGGCTGCTCTCGTTCGACCGCGACCCGCGGACCGGCACGGGCACGGTCGAGGTCGCGCACGAAGCGCTGCTGCGGGAGTGGGGGAGGCTTCGCCGATGGATCGACACGGCCCGCGACCAGCTGCGGCTTCACCGCCGGCTGGCGACCGGCGCACGCGAGTGGGCGGAGGCAGACCGCGAGCCGAGCTTCCTGCTGCGGGGGAGCCAGCTCGCGCAGTACGACGCGCTCGCGGACGAATCGCGCATCGCGCTGACGGAGGACGAGCGCGAGTTCGTGACCGCGAGCCGCGAGGCGGCCCGCGACGAGCTCCGGCGGCAGCAGCGCGCGAACCGGCGCCTGAAGGCCCTGCTCGCCGCCGCCGGCGTGCTGCTGGTCGTCGCCGTCGTCGCCGGAATCGTCGCGCTCGAGCAGCGGTCGTCGGCGCAGCACCAGGCGACGGTCGCGCTCGCGCGCGAGCTCGGCGCGCGCGCCGTGGTGGAACCGCGCCTCGACCGGGCGATGCTGCTGGCGACGGAGGGCGTCAACCTGCAGAACTCGCCGGAGACGCAGGGGACGCTCCTCTCGACCCTCCTCCGCAGCCCGGCCGCGATCTCGACGTTCTCGAGCCCGATCACGGACCGCCCGCAGCAGATCTCGCTCAGCCCGGACGGACGCACGCTCGCGGTCGTCGAGAACTCGGACTTCATGCGCTTCTACGACACTCGCACTCGCCGCGAGCGCGTCCCGGCGCTGCCGAATGCCCTCCACGACGCTCCGACCTTCTCGCGGGACGGCAAGATCGTCGTCCTCTTCCGCGCGAAGGGACCGCGTCCCGCCCCGCAGCACCTCGAGATCCTCGACGCACGCACGCTGCGGCACCTCCGCTGGCTTCCGACCCAGACGCTGTTCCAGACGTCGCCGTCCGGATACCAGTCTCCGCTCCTGCTCTCCGCTGACGATCGCCATGCCTATTTCGCCTGGACGCTGACGGACCAGAGCGGCACGCACGACGTCCGGACGTACGTGGACGAATGGAACCTCGGGACCGGGGCGCTGCGATCTGCTGCGGTGAACGCGAGGGGAATGTTCGCGGCGCGGCTCGCCGGCGGGACGCTCGAGCTGGTCACGGACAACCGCGTGCTCATCCTCGACGCGCGGTCGCTCGAGGTGCGGAGCTCGAGGACGATTCGGCTACCCGCGAGCTCGGCAATCGGCCTTGGCGCGCTCTCGCCCGACGGCACCCAGCTCGCCTTCGGCCTCCCGTCGGGCGCCGTCTCGTTCATCGACCTTCAGAGCGGCCGCGTCTCAGTCGGGTCGGGTGAGACGGGCGCCGGGGTCCAGGGCCTCGGCTACTCGCCAACCGGACACGTGATGCTCTCGACCGACGAGAACGGCCACGTCACCGTGTGGAATCCGCGAACGGCGCAGGTCGTGGAGACGTTCACCGGCCACGAGGACCGCGTGCTCGGGCTCACGTTCTCCGCCGACGGCCGCACTGCGTACACGTGCAGCCTCGACGGCGCCATCTTCGCGTGGGACCTGTCGAACACACGCCGCTTCGGCCGGTCGTTCGCGTTCAAGGTGGCGGACGACTCGGCCTTGCCGGTTCCCGGGACTCCGCCGCTCGCCGTTTCGGGCGACTCCCGTTCGTTCGCCATGCGGCTCCAGGCTCTGCAGGTCGGCGTCTTCTCGGTCTCCACGTTGAAGCAGGAGTCGGCCTTCACGGTTCCGGTGCACGCCGAGCCTCCGAACGCAGTCGACGCCCTCGCCTGGTCGCCGCGCGCGCCGCTCGTGGCCGTGGCTCCGAGCGACGGGAGCTTGCAGCTGTGGAACGTCGCGCAGAAGCCGCGCCTCGTGCGCACGCTGCACGGCTCTCCGGATCCGAAGTACGCCCTCTTCGCAAGCGAGATCGTGTTCAGCCCCGACGGGTCACGGGTGTTCGAAGGCGGCTTCGAGCACAAGCCGCACACGGATGACGGCGTCGCCGCGGCGTGGCGCGTCTCCGACGGAAAGCTCCTCTGGCGGATCGATCTTCCGAAGAGCTCGACGGACGCCGTTGCGATCTCGGAAGACGGGCAAACGCTCGCGCTCAGCGAGGAGACGGGAGACGGCAAGAACCACACGCAGATCGTGAACGCCTCCACGGGCAAGGTCGAGCGGTCGGTGAGCCCGCTGGGCGACGTCATCGCGGCCGGGTTCGCGGCGGACGGCACGCTCGAGACGGGCGTCTACGAGGGGATCGTTCAGAGCTGGAACACACGGACGGGGAAAGAGGAGGGGCGGCCCTTGCTCGCCGATCCAGCCCCGGTGTCGAGCATCGCCTTCGAGCCGGGAACCGACACCTTCGCGACGGGCGGCGGCTCGGGAGGCTTCGTGAAGCTCTGGGATGCGAAGACGCTCTCGCAGATCGGCTCTGCGCTCCCGGGCTCGCCGGGGCGTTGGGCGAACGCGGTCTTCACTCCCGACGGCTCGCAGCTCGTCACGATCTACGACGACGGAAAGGGCGCTGTCTGGCCCGTGTCCGTCGCAGCGTGGAAAGCCCACGCCTGCAGCGTCGCCGGGCGCAACCTCACACGCGAAGAGTGGTCGCGGTTCGTGACCGGCCGATCGTACGCGCGCGTCTGTTAGTCGTCTCGGTTCACGCGGGCCGCTCCTCGTGCCGGTGCCGTCGTAGACTCGTGCGATGGCGGCTTGTCCTGCCTGCAGCAAGGATCTTCCGGGCGAGTTTCCGTTCTGCCCGTTCTGCGGCGCGGCACTCACCGCCGCGCCGGCGGCGCAGTCGCTGGAAGAGCGAAAGGTCGTCTCGGTGCTCTTCTGCGACCTGGTCGGGTTCACGGCCGCATCGGAAGCGGTCGACCCCGAGGACGTTTCGGGCGCGGCTGCGTCCGTACCACGCCCGGCTCCGCGAAGAGATCGAGCGCTTCGGCGGCACGGTGGAGAAGTTCGTGGGCGATGCGGTGATGGCCGTCTTCGGCGCGCCGGTGGCGCACGAGGACGACGCCGAGCGGGCTGTCCGGGCGGGGCTTCGGATCCTGGAAGCGATCGTCGAGCTCAACGAGTCGGATCCCGGCCTCGGCCTGCAGGTGCGCGTCGGCATCAACACCGGCGAGGCCGTCGTGGCGCTCGACGCGCGGCCGGACCTCGGCGAAGGCTTCGTCGCCGGCGACGTGGTCAACACGGCGGCGCGGCTGCAAGGCGCTGCGCCTGCCGACGGCGTGGCGGTGTCGGAGCAGACCTACCGGCAGACGGAGCGCGTGTTCGAGTACGAGCCGCTGGAGCCGGTCGCGGTCAAGGGCAAGTCCGAGCCGCTCGCGATCTTCCGGCCGCTGCGGGCCCGGGCCGAGTTCGGGCGCGACGTCGTCCGCACGCACACGACGCCGCTCGTCGGACGGGATCTGGAGAGGTCGCTGCTGATCGGGACGTTCGACCGAGCGGCGCAGCAGCGCTCGTGCCAGCTCGTGACGCTGGTCGGCGAGCCGGGCGTGGGGAAGAGCAGGATGTGCGCCGAGCTCCTCCGTCACGTCGACGCCCAGCCTGACCTGGTCAGGTGGCGCCAGGGCCGGTGCTTGCCGTACGGCGACGGGATCGCGTTCTGGGCGCTGGGCGAGATCGTCAAGGCGGAGTGCGGGATCCTCGAGTCCGACACGCCGTCGGAGGCTGCCGAGAAGCTCGAGCAGCGACTCCCCGAGGGCGATCCGGAGCGTGCGTGGCTCCTGGCCCGGCTGGCGCCGCTGGTCGGGGCGCCCGCCGAGCCGGCCGGGCAGGAGGAGTCGTTCGCGGCCTGGCGCCGCTTCTGCGAGAGCCTCGCGACCGAGCGGCCGACGGTGCTTGTCCTCGAAGACCTGCACTGGGCCGACTCCGCCTTGCTCGGCTTCCTCGAGCACCTCGCCGACTGGGCCGAGGACGTCCCGCTCCTGCTCCTGTGCACGGCGCGGCCGGAGCTGTACGAGCGGCACGCGACCTTCGGGGCCAATGCCCGCAACGCGCAGCGGGTCAACCTGGCTCCGCTCAGCAACACGGAGACTGCGCAGCTCGTCTCGGCGCTGCTCGAGCGGGCGGTGCTGCCTGCAGACACGCAACAGGCGCTGCTCGAACGTGCCGGAGGCAACCCGCTGTTCGCGGAGGAGTTCGTCCGGCTGCTCACCGACCACCGAAGCGATGCCGTCGAGGTGCCCGATTCGGTGCAGGCGTTGATCGCCGCCCGCCTCGACACGCTCCCCGCGGAAAGGAAGAGCCTGCTCCAGGACGCGTCGGTGCTGGGGAAGGTGTTCTGGTCGGGCGCGCTCGCCGCGATGGGTGACCGCGATCGACACGGAGTCGAGCAGGCGCTGCACGAGCTCGCGCGCAAGGAGCTCGTCCGTTCCGCCCGCACGAGCTCGATGGAGGGCGAGCACGAGTACGGCTTCTGGCACGTGCTGGTACGAGACGTCTGCTACGGGCAGATCCCGCGGGCCGCCCGCGCCGCCCGCCACCAGGCAGCCGCCGTCTGGATCGAGGAGCAGGCCGGCGAGCGGATCGAGGACCTGGCGGACGTGCTCGCGCACCACTACGAGTCCGCCCTCGAGCTCGCCGAGGCAGCCGGCGTCGGCGAGCAGAAAGAGGAGCTGCAGGGGCAGTTGGTGCGGTTCCTGACCATGGCCGGCGAGCGAGCGCTCTCGCTCGACATCGCGCAGGCCGAGCGGCAGCTCGTCCGCGCCCTCGAGCTCTGCGCCGAGGACGCACCTGAGCGCGCCACCCTGCTGGAGCGAATGGCGCAGGCGACGCAGTTGCTCGGGCGGCTGCAGGACGCCAGGCCGATGTTCGAACAGGCTCTCGCTCTGCATCGCGCGCAAGGCGATCCGGTCGCGACCGGCCGCGTCCTGACCCGCCTCGGGCTGGTTGTCCATCGACTCGGCGACCCGCGATGCGAGGAGCTGATGGCCGAGGCCGTCGCGTTACTGGAGACGGTGCCCCCTGGACCCGAGCTGATCGCCGCCTACACCTACGCCGCCGGGCGCCGAATGTTCACCAAGCAGCACTCGGACACGATCGCGGGATCCGACCGAGCGCTCGCGCTTGCGGCGGAGATCGATCTCCCGACGCCTGCATTGGCGCTGCACATGCGCGGCATCTCGCGCTGCCAGCTGGGCGACGACGGCGGGCTCGGCGACCTGAAGGAGGCCTCTCGTCTCGCCCTCGAGCAAGGCCTCGGACGCGAGGCCGCTGTCATCCAGGGCAATCTCGCCGGGTCGCTTGCGCTGTATCACGGTCCGCAGGTCGGCCTCGACGCGCTACGGAAGACGATCGAGTTCTGCGAGCAGCGCGGCATCGCCGAGATGGCCCTGCAGAATCGCTCCGGGATCCCCGTCTACCTGGCCGAGCTCGGGCAGACGGAGCAGGCGCTGGCCGAGGCGGGACCGCTGGCCGATCGGATCGAGGCGGGCGGCGACATGTCCTGGGTTCCCCTGCGCTCGCTGCAGCTGCATCTGCTCGCAGAAACGGGGGCGGCCGAGAAAGCTCCCGAGTCCGAGCGGGTGATCAGCGCCGCCCGCGCGATCGGGCTGCCGGACTGGATCGCGATCGTCTTTGCGTACAGCGCCGAGCTACTGCTCGCTCAAGGACAGCGTGGCCAGGCACAGGCGCTGCTTGCCGAGATCGACGCGAACGCGGCCGCGCGCTCTGCTTGCGTCTACTACCTCCCGGAGCTGGTACGCACGGCACTCGCCCTCGGCGACGCTTCCTTCGTCCAGAGGCTCCTTGCCGACGTCGAGCCTCACAGGCCCAGTCTCCAGCACGGCCTCGCCACGGCCCAGGCCCAGCTCGCCGAGGCCGCAGGCGATCATGGCCCGGCGGCCGCGCAATACGCCGACGCAGCCGAATGCTGGCGCGAGTTCGGCAACGTTCCCGAGCGTGCCTATGCGCTGCTCGGCCAGGGCCGTTGCCTGGTTGCGCTCGGCGGCGCGGGTGCCGAGGTGCCGCTCGCCGAGGCCCGCGACCTGTTCGCGTCGATGGGTTACAAGCCGGCGCTCGCCGAAACCGAGAAGCTGCTCGCCGAGACGATCGCGAAGACCGCCTAGCGCTGCATCGCGCTCCGACGTAACTCTGCGGTAAATCGTGGCGGCGAAGCGGACCGGTCGCGCCGAAAAAGGGAATTCTTCCGGCGAAGGGTCGAACCCGGCCCGATGAAGGAGGGTCGAAGGATGAATCGCAAGCGAGTGCGCGTCGCACCTGTTCTCGCCGTCACGATCTTGGCCGTTCTCGCCGCGGCGATCGGCGCGGCGGCCGCCACGACAGTCAACGCCCGGCTGTACGCGAAGGCCGGCCCGGTGAAGATGCACGCCGATCTCACGATCACGGCCGCGCAGACCGGGTCTTCGCAGAGCGTCAAGTGCACGTCCGCTCCCGGTGGGCGCACGCTTCCTCCGGGCTCGATGGCTCCCTCGAAGTTCACGTGCACGGGGCCCAACGGGCAGAAGGTGACGGTGCCGCTCTCGTCGACGACGGGGACGCTGGCGTTCCACCTCACCGCGAGCACGTCGTTCGCGCTGCAGTCCGCGACGGTCCAGGTCCGGCACGGCGGCATCGTGCTCGCGACGCTGTCGGCTCCCGGCGCGACGGCGCAGGCGACGGCTCCGGGCAGGATGACCGGCAGCGCGTCGCTTCCGGGGATCCGCATCGCCGGCCTGCTGAGCGGCCACGACACGCTGTACGTCCATGTCGCAGGCCACGTCTACACGGGCAAGATCCTCCGCGTGGGCTGAGCCACACGCATCGAGCTGGACGCAGAAGCCCCGTCCTTGCGGGGCTTCTTGCTTTCGAAGAACTTCTTGACACGATCGAGTTGACGGGACTACCGTTCGGCACTCGTGACGAAGCCTTCGGTGCTCGCCCGGTTCGCCTTCGTGGCGGTCGTCGTCGTGGCGTCGGTCGCCCTCACGCAGACGGCGGATTCGAGCCCGAAGCGCGCTCTGTCCGTCACCGGGCTGGCGCCGTTCCTCGAGTGCGTCTCCTACGACCCCCCGGACAACACGTTGACGGCGATCTTCGGCTACGTGAGTGCGAATGTGGGGAACGTGCAAGTGCCGCTCGGGCCCTCGAACTTCTTCACTCCCAGCCCGGCTACCCGCGGCCAGCCGACGACCTTTTTCCCCGGGGAGAACGACGACGTGTTCGAGGTGACGTTCTCGCTCGCGTCGTCGAGCTCGATCACCTGGAACCTCCTCGGCGAGTCGGCGACTGCCTCGAACGACCCGAATCGCTACTGCACGACGGTCTCCGCACCCGGTCCGATCGGGCCGACGGGGACGACGGGGCCGGTAGGTCCCTCAGGCCCCACCGGCGCGACGGGCGCGACCGGGCCGACCGGGCCGACGGGGGCACGGGGTTCCGTAGGCCCCACCGGCGCGCGCGGTGCTCGGGGCGCAACGGGGCCGACCGGCTCGCAGGGGCCGGCCGGCGTCAGCGGCTATTCCCAGGTCACCGGCCCGGCGGTCGCGGTCGGGCCGCTGCAGGAGGCCACGGGCGTGGCAACCTGTCCGGCCGGGAAGACGGCGACGGCAGGCGGCTACGAGGTCCTCGGCCAGACTCATCCGTCGATCCTCGGCCCCGAGGTGCTGGCGACCCACGGGACGGGCGGGTCGTGGGCGGTGACGATCGGGAACCCGGCCGGCCATGGGACGGTGAGCTTCGTCGTCCACGCGACCTGCGCCGCCGCGCACTGAGATGGTGCGGCTGGGCAGGTTCGCCCTTGTCGGACTGCTCGTCCTGGCGGCGGCGATCGCGCGAACCGGTGTCGCGAAGTCAACGAGCGGCGTCGCACCCTTCCTCGACTGCGTCGCCTACTACCCGGGCCAGAACGAGCTGACCGCCTTCTTCGGCTATGTGAGCGCGAACCCGAGCCCGGTGACGGTGCCGCTCGGGTCCGACAACTTCGTCTCGCCGAGCCCGGGGAATCGCGGCCAGCCGACGACGTTCTCCCCCGGCACGAACCACAGCGTCTGGGCGATGACGATCGACCTCGGCGTCGTGAGCTCCATGACCTGGAACCTGCTCGGTCAGAACGCCACAGCCGTCAACGACTCGAACGAGTACTGCACGGAGCAGCCGATCCCGCCCGGGCCTGCCGGGGCGCAGGGCGGGCAAGGGCCGCAGGGCCCGACGGGGCTCACCGGCTCGGTGGGAGCCACGGGGGCGAACCCGAGCGGCCCGAGCGGGCTCGTCGGCACGACCGGACCGACCGGCGTACGGGGCGCCACGGGGCCGACAGGTCCTCAGGGCGGCGCGGGGCCGAGCGGTTTCACGCAGATCACAGGTGACGCGCTCTCCGTCGGGGCGGGTCAGGAACGCACGGCGACGGCGACATGTCCCGCGGGCGACGTCCCGGTCGGAGGCGGCTTCGAGCTCCTCGACTCCGGCTTCGCCGGGCAGGCTCCGAACCGCACGCCGCGTCCGACGCTCGAGCCGCTGGCGAGCTATCCGGACGGCCGGTCATGGGTCGTCACCGTCGGGAATCCCGATCGCATCTCGGCGCACGGATTCCGCGTCGACGCCGATTGCGCGCTCGCGCCGTAGCCGAGCCCGTTCCGTACCCGCTCCTCAAGGGCGCGACCGACCGGGTCGTGTCTGCGCTCTTGCTCCTCCTCGTGTTGCCGCTGGCCGCCGTCGCGCTGGCCGTGATGGGGCTCGACATGCTGCTGGTCCCACGCGACCGGGGGCCGTTCTTCTACCGCGAGCCGCGGATCTCGCGCGGACACGAGTTCGGCCTGCTGAAGCTGCGGACACTTCGCGTCGACGTCCTCGCCGCCGGGGCCGCGGGGCACGTCCGGCTGTTCGAGGGCGACCCCGCGAACCTGACCCGGGCGGGAAGCCTGCTGAAGCGCTGGTACCTCGACGAGCTGCCGCAGCTCCTGAACATCCTGCGCGGCGACCTCAGCCTGGTCGGCCCGCGCCCGTGGCCGCCTGCGATGGTCGCCGAGCAGGTCGCCGCCGGCTTCGACTACCGGAACCGGATCGAGGCGGGGTGGACCGGTCCAGCCCAGATCACCAAAGGGAGCCCGGATCCAGTCGGCTACGCGGAGCTCGACCTGGCCTACGTCGAGGCGTGCAGGACCCTGAGCCCGGCCCGCCTGGCCCGCTACGACCTGGGCATCCTCGCGCGCACCGTCCTCGTCATCCTGCGCGGCGAGGGCCTCAGGTACTGAGGAACTCGACCAGCAGCGCGTTCACGCGCTCGGGCTGGTCGAGCTGGAGCCAGTGGCTCGCGTCCTCGATCCGCTCGTAGCGCCACGGGCCGGAGACGTGCTCGGACGACTTCACGATCGGGTCCTCGGTCAGGTAGTTGTCGCCGGTGCTCCACAGCCCGAGCGTGGGCGCGGCGACCGACGGCACCGGCGAACCCGCGGCGAGCTCACGCGCCGGCCCCAGGTTCGCGCGGTACCAGTTGAGCCCCGCGGTGAGGGCTCCGGGCCGGGAGAGGCCGGCGACGGCGCGGTCGAGGTCGCCGGCGCCGCGAAACAGCTCGCGCGTCAGCTTCCAGTCGTCGCGCGCCAGGAGCTCCTCGGCCTCGGGGAACTGGAAGAGCAGCTGGTACCAGCCTTTCTCGCGTTGCTCGATCGTCCGCTCGCGGTAGGAAGCCGGGTGCCCGACCGACATCGCGACGAGCCGATCCACGCGCTCGGGCGCGTAGGCCGCGACGAGCCACGCGACGACGGCTCCGAAGTCGTGGCCGACCACGTGCGCCCGCTCGATCTCCAGCGCGTCGAGAATCGCGAGCACGTCGCGGACGCTGTTTCCGACCGCGTAGGCCTCGACGTTCTCGGGCCGGTCCGACTCGCCGAAGCCGCGCAGATCCGGCGCGATCACCCGCAAACCCGCGTCGACGAGCGCCGGCACCTGCTTTCGCCAGAGATGCGAGGAGTCCGGAAACCCGTGCAGGAGCACGACCGGCCGGCCATCGCCGACGTCGAGCACCGCGAGACGCACGCCGTCTCCGGTCATGGTCTTCCGAGCATCCAGCATGCGCGAATCCTGGCAGGAAATCGGGCTACGCTGGGGCTCGTGGGGCGGGCGGAGGCACCGTCGAGGGGTACCCGGAAGACGCCGCCTCCGTCCCCGCCGGCTTCCTCAACACCGCCCGTCGTGTGCTGTCTGACGCCGACCGGAGCCGAGACTCGCAATGTGGTGAGGGCTCCTCCGGGGGTCCTCACACATCCCTCGATCTGGCGTAGAAGCGCGCGCTGTTCTCGCCCATGCTGAGTCCATGACCTTCCGCCGTATGTTCCGCCGGGAAGAGGGACAGCTCGTCGCCGAGTACGCAGTCATCCTCGGCGTGATCACGCTCGCCGTCGTCGGCGCCATGACGGCGTTCGCGAGCGGGGTCGGGGGCGCGCTCTCCGCCGTCGCCTCGGCGTTCTGAGCTAGACCGCCGGCAGCACCTCGTCGACGAAGCGGCGCAGCGTCGCCATGTTCTGGAACGCCGGCTGGAAGTGCGCGACACCGACCGAGATCAGGTGCCGGATCTCGGCGATCGCGTCCTCGGGCGTCGGCCCGATCACGTCGAAGGTCTGCCCCGGATACGCCGGGTGCTCGAACGTCTTCTCGAACGTCGAGACGTCGTCCGGGAACCAGACGTATAGGCCGGCCGTGAGCGTGATCTCCTCGAACGGCCGGCCGATCTCCTCGCAGTGGCTGCGGAGGATCTCGTAGGGCTTGCGGTAGACGAGCTCCCAGGAAGCGTCCCAGTTCCACCAGTCCGCGAGCCGGGCCGCGACCCGAAGCGCCTTCGGGCCGTTCGTGCCGACCATGATCGGCGGCGGCGGATCGGGGCGCGGCTCGCAGCGCGCGCCGTCGATCCGGTAGTGCTTGCCGTGGTACGTCGCCGGCGAGTCGGTCCACAGCGCGCGGATGACCTCGATCGCCTCGGCGAGCTGCTCGACGCGCGTCCCGCCGCTCGGGTAGTCGTACCCGTAGCCGCTGTATTCGTCCTCGTGCCAGCCCGCGCCGATCCCGAGGATGTACCGGCCTCCCGTGAGGTGCTGCAGCGTCGCGGCCATCTTTGCCAGCAGCGCGGGGTTCCGGAAGCTCTGGCAGAGGACGAGGTGGCCGAACTTGAAGCGAGGGAAGAGCGCGGCCAGATAGGTGAGGAACGTCCAGCCCTCCATGACCTCCCGGTCGCCGAACTGGAGGTGGTCGTCGAGCCAGACGGTCGTGAACGCCGGCGGCAGCGTCTCGAGGACGTTGCGGTAGCGGCTCAGCCGGTCGTCGCCCGGCGCGTCGGACGGAACGCTCGCCAGCCCGAACTCGACCATGCCTGAGCATACTGGGCGCATGGCCAACCGAACCGTCACACTCGGCGACGTCGAGCTCCCACGCATCGGGCTCGGCACGAACCGCCTCACGAACACGCCGGAGAACGTCGCCTTCCTCCAGGCCGCGGTCGACGCCGGCGTGCGCATGATCGACACCGCGCACCTGTACACGGGCGGCGAAAGCGAGAAGACCATCGGCGCGGCGCTGGCGCCGTTCGCCGACGGGCTCGTCGTCGCCACGAAAGGCGGTCACGGCGGCGCGAAGCCAGACGTCCTCCGGGGCGAGATCGAGGAAAGCCTGCGCCGCCTGCGCACGGACGAGATCGCGCTCTACTACCTGCACCGCGTCGATCCCGAGACGCCGATCGAGGAGAGCCTGAGCGTGATCGCCGAGTACCGGGAGCAGGGCGCGATCCGGCAGGTCGGCGTCTCGCAGGTCACCGTCGACCAGATCGAGCGCGCGAGACAGGTCGTCCCTGTCGCCGCCGTTCAGAACCACTACAGCCTGTCGGAGCAGGAGCACGACGACGTCGTCGACTACTGCGCCGAGCACGGAATCGTGTTCGTCCCCTTCTTCCCGTTGCGCGGCGTCGACGAGCCGGCGCCCGTCGCGCTCGCATGGCTGCTCGAGAGGTCGCCGGCGACGCTGCCGATCCCTGGGACGCTCTCGCTCGAGCACCTCAAGGAGAACCTGGGCGCGCTCGACTGAGCTCGACCCTTGAAATCCCGCTCGGAAAGCGATGTACTTTCCGCGTGCCCAAACGAGCAGCACTCGCCCAGGCGCTGTTCAGAGAGATCAACGAGCGGGCCGAAGAACGTGTCCACCTCTTTGGCCGCGACGGGATCCGGGTCGGGATCGTCTGCGAGTGCGCGGACATCGATTGTCAGGACCGGATGGTGGTGCCGAAGACCGCGTACGACGAGGCTCGGGCGGAGCCCACGCTCTTCATCGTCAAGCCGGGCCACATCGTCGCCGACCTCGAGGAGACGATCCTGAACGGGGAGGGGTTCGACGTCGTCCGCAAGCGCGGGCTGGCGGCGGAGGTCGCGCGCTATCTCAGCGCACTGCCCGTCCCGGGCCCCGCCTCAGACTGACGCAACCGTCCGCACCCGGTGCCCGGTGCCGGGGAGCACGACCTCGCCTTCGGGCTCGCCGGCGACGACGGCGCTGACCGGCCATGGCTCCGACGGCCGCCCGGTCGGCAGCCAGCCGCGGCCGAGCGGGGTCAGGATCACGACACCGTCGCGCCCGCCCATGAACGCGAGACGTCCCGGCACGTCGATCGTGCCGTCCCAGAGCTCGATTCCGAGCCTCCCGAGGGCGCCGGCCATCGCCGGGACGTCCGGGCCGGGGGCGCCGAGCTCGCAGACGCCGAGCAGCTCGCTACCGCCGAACGGCCGGTCATTCGGCGTCTCGTCGGGCAGCTCGTGATGCGCGATCAGCTCGACGATGTTCCCGCACGGGTCGTGCACGTAGCAGGCCTCGGCGTTCCAGAACGTGAAGTCGAAGCGCGTGTCGCCGGTCTCCTCGTCCGGAAGGAGCTCGGCGCGGTCGCCGATCCACGCGCGCGCGGCCGCGAAGCGGTTGCGCGGAACCCGGAGCGCGAAGTGGTAGAACGGCTCGCCCCGCGCAACCGGCGTGAACTCGAGCGTCGTCGTCCCGACCTCGAATGCCGGTGCGCCGGCGGAGGCCAGGCCGAGCGCGCCGGCGTAGAAGTCGTGAAGCGCGCGAACCCTGGATTCATGCGCTTCCAGCGTGATGTGGACGAATCGCAACTCGCGTTGACGCTACCTCTCAGGAGGCGGGCGTTGCTGCCGATACAAGAAAGGCCGTGGATCGGGGTCTTTCCCAGTACATGAGCATTCAGACAGCGACCAACGGCACCGGCGCGACCCTGAACATGCGTCTCCCGGCGACCGCGAACTCGCTCGTGATCTTCCGCGACGGCCTTCGGGGCTGGCTGGAGAAGCTGCCGCTGCACCCGGCCGAGATCTTCGACGTCGTGCTCGCGTGCTCGGAGTCGCTGACGCTGGTGATCGAGGAGCGCCTGAAGCCGGTCGCGCTCGTGGTCGACGTGAACGCACTCCACGACGGGGACACGCTGTCGGTGACGACGCGGGACTACGGCCTGTGGGACGAGTCGCACGCCGAGGAGCGCGAGGAGCCGCTGAGCCTGGCGCTGATGCGCGCGCTGATGGACTCCGTCGAGCTCCAGCGGCATCCGGACGGCCAGACGATCCGGCTGGTCAGGAAGGTTCGACTGCTCGGCGACGAGCGCCGCGCGCTCTTGATGTAGCGCTCGTCAGGCGGCGCGCCGCTCGAGCGCGCCGGCGCGCACGAGACGGACGAACGCGTCCACCACGGCCGGGTCGAACTGCGAGCCGGCGCACCGCTCGAGCTCGGCGAGCGCCTCGTCGCAGCGGAGCGCGGGCGAGTACGGCCGCGTGGTCATCATCGCGTCGAAGGCGTCGCAAACGGCGACGATGCGCGCACCGAACGGGACCTCGTCTCCCGCCAGCGCGTCCGGATAGCCGGTGCCGTCGAGCCGCTCGTGGCTCGAGCGGACGAGCCGGCCGACCTCGTGGAGCGACGAGCCGGCCGCGGTGATGATCCGCTCGCCGATCACCGTGTGCTGCTTGATCAGCAGCCACTCGTCGTCGGTGAGGGTGCCGGGCTTGGCGAGGATCGTCTCCGGCATCGCGACCTTGCCGATGTCGTGCAGCTCGGCCGCCATGCGGATCTCGGCGACCTCCACCGCCGGCAGCCGGAGCTCCTCCGCCAGCAGCTTCGCGAGCTCCGCGACGCGCGCCAGATGGGCGGCGAGGGAGGAGCTCCGTTCCGTCAGCGCCTGCAGGAGCATGTTCCGGGCCAGGCTCGTACCGCGCATCGGCGAGTAGCTCTTGTGCTCGTAGAGCCGCTGGTCGGCGAGGCGGAGGGCGTCCTCGGCTTCCCCGGCCTCCTGCGGGAGCAGCACGGAGCCGTACGAGGCGCTCACGTAGAAGCCCTCGCCGTGGTCCGTCAACGCAGCACAGCCCGTGTCGACGACGATCCGGTCGTCCTCCGTTTCGTCCAGGCGATAGACGGCGCAGAACTCGTCGCCGCCCATCCGGTAGGCGACTCCGTGCGGAGCCATGGCCTGGTCGAACCGGCTTCCGAGGCTGACCAGCAAGGCATCGCCGGCCGGGTGGCCGAAGCTGTCGTTGTACTGCTTGAAGCCGTCGAGGTCGAAGAGCACGAGCTGCAGCCGTGAGCCTCGGCCCAGGCCCTGAACCGCCTCGTCCAGGTCGGCCATGAGCTTGCGGCGGTTCGGGAGGGTCGTGAGGGGGTCGGTGTTCGCCTCCGTGCGGCTTGCCGCGAGCAGCCGGGCGTTCTCGGCCGCGAGCGCCTCCGCGCGCGTTCTCGCCTCTTCGGAGGCGCGCCGCGCACGCGAGAAGCCTCGCATCACGAACGCGAACGCGAGAAAGGAGATGAGCACCGCCAGTGCCGAGCCGACGTAGGCCTCGATGTTCGCGCGAGAAGCTGCGTCGCGGTAGCTGGCGGACGCCGACCGGATGGCGGCGAGGATGGCGTTGTAGTTGGCCTGGACGCGCTTCTGGACTCCCAGCGCGCTCGAAAGCCCGGAGAGGCCGGGCACCGCCGGGGCAGCCTTGACCCCGAGCGCCTTCACCGAGGCGATCACGAAGACGAGGTCGCTGAGGTCGCGGGAGAAGAGGTCTGTGCGGGCCTCGATCCGGGCGAGCTCGCGATTCGCGGCGAGGCCGCTGAGCGACGCGACGTCCGCGTCGACCTCGTGCTGCGCAGCGGAGAGGCGCGTCCGGGCCGCGGTCGGACTCTCGTAGAACGCGACCAGCGGAACCGTGGCCATCTTCTGAGCCGCCGTCTCGACATCGGCGAGCTTCACCTGCGCCAGCCGGCTGTGGTCGGCCGCGCGATGCAGCGAGATCACCGCAAACACGGCGGCGCCTGCGAGGGCTCCGACGAGCGCGACCAGCAGCCAGGGACGCCTCGAGACGCGGAGGGAGGAGAGCCGCAGCACTGCTCAAGGAAGATCGACTCGCGGCGAGCAGCTCCCCTCCCTCGAAAGGGGTACCTGCGGGGAGGGAGCGAATCCTGGCACTATGTGCCGGTGAGCAGGGGAAATGCACTTCGGCTGCTTGCCGCTGCGACCGCCGCGCTCGCAATCGCCGGCGCCGGCAGCGCGCTCGCGGTCACGATCACCCGGACGATCGTCCTCGACCGGTCGATCGCCGGCGTGAGCCTCGGCGAGACGCGGGCGAGCATCGAGCGCCGAATCGGCAC
>Ga0070741_10003316_pt1 | contig 40315 bp, 37 predicted proteins | sample Coa_R1_4_FD_66440 | JGI IMG/M metagenome (GOLD analysis project Ga0070741, IMG submission 66440) | Surface soil microbial communities from Centralia Pennsylvania, which are recovering from an underground coalmine fire - Coalmine... | ecosystem: Environmental > Terrestrial > Soil > Unclassified ...
GGACTAATAGAGGACAGATGCCCGGCCGATTCGGCTCCCCCGCCACCCCCAACGTTTCCGGATGACGGCGCAAAAGATCGGCAAAAGAAATTCCTAACGACGTAAGATTTTCTTCAAAAGTGAGCCAAGCCTCGCCGATAAGTGAATTGGCCTCCGATTCAACCCGGGGAAAAAAGGGCATAAGGCTCTTGCGTCCCCAAATCCGTTCGCGAAAAACGGGCATCAATTGAATGGGATGTAAGTAGCTCTGCGGGCGATCCGCTGAATCAAGGGACGAAGACATAGAAAGACAATGACCTATTTTGTAGCTGCCCTAGTAGCCATTCCCGTTACGATGTTCGGAATTATCGGCTTGTTTGAATCCCGCGAAATCATAGCGCGCTTCAGGGAATTCATGCGGGAACCTCGCTTTGAACCAGCAACGGCGCAAATCACCGCGGCTCCGATAACAGATCCCGATCACGAATTGCGCTTTACTCAGTCTCTTCTCGCCCTAAGTAGAGTTCGCTCACCAGAGCGCGATGGTTCTCGAGAACTCGAGCACGCCGGATCTTCATCGTTGGCGTTAGTTCACCATGTTCAATCGAGAATTCCCGATCAAGCAGCTTAAAGCGGCGAATTCGTTCAAAATCCGCTAGCTGCTTGTTGACGCGCGAAACCGCCTCGCCCACAGCCTTCGTTACCGGTTCGGCCTGCACAATTTCGGCTGGGTCTTTCTCTTTCAATTCGTCGCCACCCTTTAGATTGGGTAGTTGCGCCATGTTCAACGTCAGCAGCGCGGTGACGTAGGGCTTTTTGTCGCCAATCAACAAAACTTGGTTGACCACCGGCTCCATTTTGAACAGGTTTTCGATACGTGCCGGATAGATCTTCTTGCCGTTCGAGGAGACGATCAATTCTTTCTTGCGGCCGGTGATATACCAATATCCGTCCGCATCCACTTCACCGATGTCGCCAGTTGAAAACCATCCGTCGTCGGTCATCACAGAACGAGTTGCCGCTTCATCTTTGTAGTAGCCGGTAAAAAGGCATGGCGTCTTTACTTGGATTTCGTTATCGTCCGTCAGTCGCGCCTGAACGCCTGGTAGTAGCTTGCCGATGCTGCCCGGCTTCGGCCGATCCAGCGGGTTGAAGGAAATCACTCCGGCTTCTGTCAGTCCGTAGCCTTCAATCAGCGGCATACCGATCGCGGTGAAAAACTCTGCCAAATCCCGGCCTAGTGGTGCGGCGCCCGAGGCAGCAATGCGCAGACGTCCACCTAATCGTGTGCGCACTTTCGAAAACACCAGCTTGTCCGCAATCTTCAACCCACGAGACATCCACAACGGAAGCGGCTTTCCAGCTTCACGATATTTCGCAGCGTCCGCTCCTATGCCCAAGCCGCCGTAGAAGATTTTTCTCGAAATAGCCGACCGCTTCTTTACTTCATTAAGAATCGTCGCGTACATCCTTTCCCATACGCGAGGCGGTGCTAAAAAGATGGTCGGCTTGATCGATTTCAATTCGGAGGGCAACCGCGCCAGGCTCTCAGAAAACCAAACTGGCGTTCCCATGCGCATGGGAACAAGCTCTAAGACAATGCGCTGCGCGATGTGAGCTGAGGGCAGAAACACGACCGTCGAATCTTCTGGGCCAATCGGCAAAACAACTGGCCCATGATCCAGATTCGCCAAAATGGCGGCGTGACTGGTCAGCCCCATTTTGGGCTCTCCGGTCGCGCCCGAAGTGAGATAGAGAATTGCCGGATCGTCGCCGGAGATGGTCTGCTGCAGCTTGCGAAAAGCGTCACGATCCCGCTTCAATGTCGCGCGACCCAATTCTTGCAGTTTTGCGAGTGGCATTGTTCCGCGCTCTTCACCGGTCATCAGAATGACCTGCGCGGGCAGCCTATCGCCGCGTTCCCGTGTGGCGTTAGAAAGTCCCGTCAGCGTCTTGGCATTTTCGACAAATAAAAAGCGCGGCGCGGCGTCATGAATATTCTTCGCCAACTCCGGCATCGGATAGGCGGTGTATAAAGCTGCTGAAACACCCCCGCTTCCCATAATCCCGAGATCCACCAGGTAGAATTCGGCTCGGGTTTCGGAAAGAACGCAGACGATTTCTCCTTTTTTCAATCCAAGGGAAACCAAGCCAAGCGCGATTTCGCGCGATATCTGCGCCCACTGGTTCCACGAAAAAGTGCGATAACCCTTCGCGCCCTTCCCTCCCACCGGTTGGTGAAGGGCGAGCGCTTCTCCATATTGTTTTGCAGTCTCTTCAAGTACCGTAAAGACGGTGCGGCCTGCCACGGAGGAATTTTAGCAGTCAGCTATCACACGCTTCTGCCCTGTGATTGCACTATCCGATGCGACAATCGAGGTTCGCTGCTTAGTTTCCGATTTAAGCGCTATGTCAACGAATTTCGACCCGGATGCCCTGCGGCGTCCACTTGCTTATCGCGAGGAAGCGTTTCTGGAAAGTCCCGATTCGCGCCCGCTCCGCATTCTTTCCGAATATCTATGGCCTCTCTCTCACTTTCAAGAAGAGAAGATCCAGGACACGATCGTGTTTTTCGGCTCCGCGCGCATTGAGCAAGAAGGTCCGCTCGCCCGCTACTATCAGGAGGCCCGTCATCTGGCCCGCCTCGTGACTGAATGGGGCCAATCCGTTTCTCGTGTATCGAATGGCTCGGAGACCTATCATCGGTTTGTTGTGTGTACTGGCGGCGGTCCGGGCATTATGGAGGCGGCGAATCGGGGCGCCAGCGATGCGGGCGGTAAAACCATCGGTTTGAATATCGGTTTGCCGTTTGAACAGCGCCCAAACCCATATATCACCCCCGAACTTTCATTCGAGTTCCACTACTTCTTCATGCGTAAGTTCTGGTTCGCGTATCTGGCAAAAGCGCTGGTTGTGTTTCCAGGGGGCTTCGGGACGCTGGATGAGCTAACCGAAATTCTGACACTCGCTCAAACTAAGAAGCTCGAAAGTAAGATTCTAATAGTCCTCTACGGGTCCGATTTCTGGAACGAAGTTCTGAATTTTCCCGCATTAGTGAAGCACGGAGTCATTGCAGAGTCAGACCTGAATCTGTTTCGTATCGCAGATACACCCGAATCGGCACTGCAGATACTAACTGAGGGACTTACTCGATACTATCTGGAGCCCGAACGTGCGCTACCGCGTCCCATCGAAGAAGCCCCGGAAATCGCACGCACACGCACGTCGTAATTTCAGGCTCCTCTATACACTGATCCTGTGAAACTCTATCGCACTCGCAACGGCATCCTACTCGAATCGGATCATCGCTGGCAGGCGCTGCCGGACAACGATTGGGCAGCACTGACGACGCGCGATGATCTGTTCGAGTATCTCCAAAACCGGGCGGCTTCGGCAAAGGTGACCGAGTCACCTGCGCGGGCCGCGTTACTTTCTCCAGTTGGTATGCAGGAGGTCTGGGCTGCGGGCGTTACGTATTACCGAAGCCGTACGGCGCGCATGGAAGAATCGCAAACTGCCGGTGGCGGCACATTTTATGATCGTGTCTACCAGGCCGAACGTCCCGAACTTTTCTTCAAGTCCTCTCATAACAAGGTGGTGGGGCCGGGCGTTCCCGTGCGCATTCGTAAAGACTCCAAATGGAACGTTCCCGAACCCGAGTTCACGCTGCTCTTGTCGCCTTCTGGAAAGATCATCGGCTACACAATCGGCAACGACATGAGTTCACGTGATATTGAAGGCGAGAACCCGCTCTATCTGCCGCAGGCGAAAGTGTATGACGGTTCCTGCGCGCTAGGCCCGTGCATTCTGGTTCAAGATCAGTTGCCAGGATCTGAAACTCGCATTGCGCTCGAGATTGTGCGTTCCGGCAAATCCGCGTTCAAAGACGAAACGACGCTGGCGCAACTCAAACGTAAACCTGAAGTCTTAGCTGATTACCTATTTCGAGAAAATTCCTTTCCCAACGGATGCTTTCTGCTGACCGGAACGGGCATTGTGCCGCCAGACTCGTTCACACTCGAAGGCGGCGATGTAGTTCGAATTACGATTGACGGCATCGGAACGCTTGAGAATCCAGTCGATTGACGCCACCTGAAGGGCCGCCGTCATAAGATGACAAGCATGCGGTTTGTCACTTTTGAAGCGGGCGGCCAAGTAAAGCCTGGCGTGATCTCGGATGTCGATACCGTCCTGGATCTTTCCACCATCGGTTACTCGACACTTTTGCAATTTATCGAAGCCGGTCCGGACGCACTAGAGAAAGCCGCGGCATTTGCCGATCAATCACCGGCGTCGGCCAGACACAAATTGAGCGATGTGAAACTGCACGCGCCGATTCCGCGCCCGCGCAAACTCATCTGTGTTGGGCTAAATTATCGCGACCATGCGGCAGAGACGGGCGCGCAGATTCCTTCGGTTCCGACGATATTCAACAAATTCGCGACCGCCGTCATCGGGCCCGGAGACAACATTGTTCTTCCGCGAGTTTCCAAGGCGCCGGATTATGAAGCCGAGTTCGCGTTTGTGATCGGACGGGGCGGACGTCATATCGCTGCCGAGGAATGGCGCAATCATGTCTTCGGCTACACGATCGTCAATGACGTCTCAGGGCGGGACTACCAACGCGCGACTTCGCAATGGCTGATGGGAAAGACATTCGACACCTTCGCTCCCATGGGACCTTGGATCGTCACCGCGGACGAAATTGCAGACCCACATAGCCTGGATATTCAGATCGCGGTTAACGGAGAGATCCTGCAGAATTCAAATACTCGCGAGTTGATTTTCAAAATTCCCGATTTGATCACGTTTCTTTCCAGTGTCTTCACTCTTGAACCTGGCGATGTGGTTTCAACCGGAACGCCCGCCGGTGTGGGGTTTGTGCGTAAGCCGCCGCGGTTTTTGCGCGCCGGTGACGACGTGGTGGTCAAAATTCCCGCAATTGGCGAATTGCGTAACCCGGTTGTGGCCGAAACGTAATTTTAGGTATGCCCACGTATAAGCTCGGGCAGCTTGCCACGTTACTGGATAGTCAGGTCGTTGGCGATCCGCAAATTGAAATCAAAGGAGTCGCGACTATTGAAGGCGCCGGGCCCGGCGAAATTACGTTTTTAGCGAATCTCAAATACGCTCCAAAAATCAAAACGACCGGAGCGTCGGCGATTATTGCAGCGAGTCCGATCGACGGACCGCCTGCGACACTAGTGTCCAAGAATCCTTATTACGACTTCGCCCGTACTCTGGACCTGTTTTATCAACCACCGAAACCGGCGCCAGGTATTCATGCCACCGCGGTTGTTGCGGAGACAGCAGTATTAGGTCCGAATGCATCCATTGGCGCTTACGCTGTGGTGGGCGAGAACACCATTATCGGAGCCAACGCGGTGCTCTACCCTCACGCGGTCATCTACCCAGGCTGCACGATTGGTGATGACTTCACTGCTCATTCGCACGTGACAGTTCGTGAGTTTTGTCGCGCGGGCAATCGGGTTACGCTGCACAACGGCGTCGTTATCGGCGGCGACGGATTCGGCTTCGCAAAGGACAATGAGGGACACCAACATAAGATTGCGCAGTCGGGAATCACTGTTCTGGAAGATGATGTGGAAGTACAGACACTGACATCCATTGATCGGGCGACGCTGGGGGAGACGCGCGTCAAGCGCGGCGCAAAGATCGACAGCCTTTGCCAGATCGGCCATGCAAGTATCGTGGGCGAAGACAACATTATCTGCGGGCAAACCGGCCTTGCGGGCAGCACCGTGCTGGAAGAGAACGTGATAATGGCCGGACAGACTGGATCTTCCGGGCATCTAACGGTACACAAAAATGCGATTGTTTGGGCTCAGTCGGGCATCGGCCATGATGTTCCTGAAGGAGCCATCGTGAGCGGCTCGCCAGCTTTCGATTCTCGCGATTGGCTGCGCGCGAGCGCCGCATTTACCCGGTTGCCCGAGCTTCTGCGGACTGTCCGCGCGCTGGAACGGCGAGTTGCCGAACTTGAAAAAAACCGTGAACCCCGTTAAGCGCTTCGGCGGCGGCGCAGGAAATACAATGCGCCCAGCCCTGGAGCGGCAAGCAATAGAGTTGCAGGCTCGGGAGTGGGGCGAACCGCAACGACGGAGACGTCATCGAGATGAAAATTGCCGTCGTCGTTGCTGAAATCGAACTGAAGAACTCCATTGTTGTTAGCTGCAACGCCCGTGCCGACTAGAAAAGAATACTGAGTGTAGAGAAGGTTTCCTTGTAAGTCGAAATTCGATTGTCCGATGTTGTGCTGTTGACTAAGAAGTGTCCGGTTGAAATAGGCATCAAAGTCGTTGTAGTAGGCGCCGCAACCAGAGTCCGTTATGCTGCAGGCATCATTCGCCAAATAAAAAGTAACTTGATAGTACTCATTCGGCAAAACGGTTAAACCCTCGGATAGCGTCGTAAGCGGGCCGAACATGTTTCCACTGCCGGTTTGTCCAAACGTGCTCGGCGCACCGAAGTTCCCGTCATCATTACCGCTGTGCGGACTGCTGTTGTCCACATAAATGAAATTACCGTTGAGGCCGCCGAATAAATTTCCAGTCACACTCCAGTTGGAGAAACTGCCCGTTTCGAAGCCGCAATTCGAAACGGTGTTTCCCGCAACCGAACCGCAGACATCCGCACGGGCCTGGCTAGGCAGGCATAGGCCAAGAAAAGCAAGGACCGAACAAAGTAAATAGTTCCGCATGAAAGTCCTCCGAACTTTGTTTATTGTAGTTAATGGTTAGTTCCGACGTTGCTGCCGGGGAATGCCGCGACCAGGTTGTACACGTTAGGAGTGCCGATACCAGTTACATAGTCGTAGCCAGTCGTTGTTACATAAGCTGGTTGATAAGAGGTATTTGAGGTAGACAGAACGCCATTTGTGCCCGGGTTAGTCGCGGGAAAGAAGCAATTGTGCGCGACGCCATTCAATCTGCGGCAGTTTGCATCGTTGTCGCCCAGCGTAACATCGTAGAAAATGCAGTTGGCGTTGGTTGCGTTTCCTCGAGTGGAGTTGCAGGCGGATGATCCGCTGCCTCCGTACTCGATCGCCGCCAAAAAGTAGTAGTCAAGACTCGGATTGCCTTGGACTGACCCGGTTGCCTGATTGATCAGAGCTTGAATACCCGCCCAAATAGGCGCGCCGAAGGATGTTCCCCCCGCGCCTGCCCATGTGCTCGGATCGTTAGCCGGGCAGGGCGCGCCACCGCCGGCGGGATCGGTATAGCAGAGCACGAAATAGTGTCCCCACACTCCGTTGGCGGCGAACATAGAAACGTCCGGTAGATCGCGAACGCCGTCATTGGGATTTCCAAACACCAAGTTTTGCCAAAGGGGTTTAGCGTATCCCACACAGGTGCCGCTCACCACACCAGTAATCGTGGGATCACCGGCGGCGCAGCCACTAGGCCCGCCGCTTCCACCGGCGGTCGTCAAAAAAAACTGCTCACCAATCGCGCTGTTGCAAGATCCATTGGTGCCATAAGTCGTCGAAAAGCCTAAGGCAAAGGCAATGAGCTGGCTAGCGCACGAATCGTTCCAAGGAATTTCGGGAATATACGACCGGGCCGAATTGAAACTCGGTCCGTTCGTTGAATTCCAATAGGTAGAAGTCTGGCCAAGAATGGTATCGGCATAGTCGGTTCCCCCCACTGCCACGTCATTAGGCGTAGAGGCCAAGGCATTGACGTTGATTCCGTGCGTGGCGAAAGGTCTGTTTTGATCGGTCACAGCGGCATCGGCGTCACCTGTGGAGACAAACAGGGAAACGCCTTCGAAGGCAGCGAGCTGATAAAGCGCGTTGACATACGCGTTGCCGTCCGTGCCGTTTTCCGACTCGGGGCTTCCATAGCTCAGGCTCATGACGGCTGGCGGACGAGAGGACGATGTGATGAGATTTTCCAAAGCGATAAACGCGCCGAAGTTTGTATCGGTGTCGGCGCAAGATGCCAGCTCTATAGTCGCGCTGGGCGCACTGGCGCTTGCCCATTCTACGTCGACCGCCGCTTCTCCGTCGTCGCCAACTAATACGCCGGGGTCGGAGCAGGTTTCCGAAGAGATGCCATCGATGGTATCTCCGCTCGGCTGCGGATGAACTGTGATCATTTTTCCTTTCGGAAAGAGCTTAGTAAGGCCGAAAACTTTGCGAAAAGTATTCCAATCTCCGTTGGCGTACAGATTCGTCCTTTCAAGCAAGACAACGGTTTGGCCCTGGCCGGAAATGCCTTTGGCGAAGAGCGGATTGTAGTTATAGATGGTTTGCAGATCCAGCGGTACGACAGCTTGGGTGTCCGAACTCACCGTGAAGTTCGGATGAAAAACCGATGGCTTTATGCCCATGCGGGTGAGGGAATGCGGCTTGAAGTCGTGCAGCCGGACAGGTCCCATGACGACAGATGCCAGCGCCTCCGGAATTTGCGGATTAGTCACATTCGCAAAATGATGGAAGCCATCGACGTTGAGATTGTGAATCTCTGTGTGGAAGGTCTCGCGAATTTGTCCCGCAGTGCCCGAGAAATCGACCACCAGATTGGGGTAAATCATATTTACGGAAAAGCCATGCGATGTTAGCCAGTTTTTAACGGCGGCAATGTCGGAAGGGGCCAAGCCAAACTTTTGCGAGAACTCGGCGGCTGTTCCGAAGTGATGGAAATTCGGCGACTTTGGATCGTTCAAGCTGAAGATGTATTCCTGCAGAGCACGCGCGTCCTCTGGACCGCGCTGTAGTTGAAGCAGAAGATGATCGAACTGCCGATCATCCGCTACTCGTCCTAAATCTCTGGTGGTTTCCGCATAAACAGCGGGGTGGACGTTACCGGTACGGGTCACAACCTGCCCGTCATTGATGCTCCGGTCGATCTTACTTTGGGCTCTGGGATTGATCTGTCCGGAGGCAGCACCAATAAGGATTATGGAACTGAAGGCTGTGGCAAGAGCGGTAGATAGTCGCATAAGCCTGCTTTCTGACACTCGCTAAAAATTTGAACGTTGCGTAGCGTAGCGAGTGTAACATCGGTCACCTCCACTTAACAACGATTTTCGAAAAGCTTCTCTGCATTTTGCTACGCTTCTCTTCAAATATGAAAAAGCTTGCGCTAACCGTCAGTCTCGCTTTCTTAGCGTTTGGCGCGGCGTCGCCCGTCGCTCCTGTCCCATCATTCAGCGATCCGGCGCTTTCGCCGGATAAGTCGGAGATCGCGTTTGTCTCAGGCGGAGATATTTGGACGGTGTCAGCACGCGGCGGAGAAGCGCGGCTACTTATTTCACATCCAGCGACCGAATCGCGTCCCCTCTATTCGCCGGACGGCAGTAAGCTTGCCTTTACGTCGACGCGCACAGGCAACGGCGACATCTATGTTCTTACTTTCGCAACCGGGCAACTGAAACGCCTCACTTTTAGTGACGCTCCCGAGGCCTTGGATGCCTGGTCGCGCGACGGCAAGTGGCTCTATTTCAGCTCGAATGGAAATGACGTAGGAGGGGCCAACGATATCTTCCGCGTGAGCGTTAACGGTGGCACTCCGGTAGAAGTAACTCGGGACCGTTTTTTCAGTGAGTATCGCGGCGCTCCGTCGCCGGATGGAATGCTGCTGGCATTCATCGCGAAAGGCAATCCGGGGCAATGGTGGCGGCATGGGCATAGCCACTTAGATGAGACAGAGATTTGGACTCGTCAAATCGGCGAAAACGGGACTTATCGCCGCGTGGTGGAAGAGGATGCTCGACAGGGCTGGCCCATGTGGGCTGCCGATGGACGGGCCATCTTTTATACTTCAGATCGCACCGGGAGTGAAAACGTCTTCCTGCAGCCGTTAGATGGGAAAGGAGCGGCTAGACAGATTAGTCACTTTCGCGATGGACGCCTTATTTGGCCATCGATAAGTTATGACGGGAGCGAGATCGTGTTTGAACGTGGATTCGGAATTTGGCGGCTCGACACCAAAAATGGCACGGCGTCGCAAATTCCCATTACGCTGCGAGGCGCGCCTGCATCTCCGGCGGTGACACACTTGCAGTTGACTCAGTTTTCCGATCTTGCTTTATCTCCTGACGGAAAGAAAATAGCTGTGATTGCGCATGGCGAAGTATTCGCGACCTCCGCCGCTGAAGGAGGCGACGCGATTCGTATTACGCGCACTAGCAGTCCTGAAACAAACATCCGCTGGTCGCCCGACAGCAATCGAGTCATTTACATTTCGGCTCGGAACGGTCACGATCAGATTTTCGAATACGATCTGACGAAGAATGTTGAGGCGCAGTTAACTAGCTCCGATCAGGATGATGCGGCTCCTGCGTTCTCTCCGGACGGCAAGGTATTGGCCTTTGTGCGCGGCGAACATGAGCTATGTACGTTAATCGTGAACGGAAAAAAAGAGCAAACGCTGGCTTCCGGATTTCTGGAAAACCCAGTTCTCGCCTGGTCGCCCGATGGCAAATTTATCGCGTACACGAGCGTGGGCGCCAAATCCTTCCGCAACGTTAATATCGTTTCGGCGTCAGGCGGCGCAGCACAACCGGCGACTTTTCTGGCGAACGGTGAAACGGCCACTCGCATCGCGTGGTCGCCCGATGGGGAGTATCTTCTGTTCGACACTGCGCAGAGAAGCGAACCGTCCCAGATGGCGCGAGTGGAACTTATACCTCATCTGCCCAAGTTTCGCGAAGATCAATTCCGTGACCTCTTCCGCAATACGCAACCCGATCACACCCCGACCAGGCAGCCGGAGCAAGCGCCAGAAAAGTCTTCCGACGTTGTAACGAGTGACGGCACGACGGCTGCGGCGATGGACCGCGAACGACAAGCCGTCAAAAAAATGCAGCCGGTGCGCGTCGTATTTGATGGCATCCGCGATCGTCTTAGCTTTCTACCACTCGGTTTCGATTCCGGTCAGCCGGTCATTAGTCCCGACGGCAAGACGATGGTGTTTGTGGCCGTGACGGGCAATGAGCGTAATCTTTATTCCTATTCGTTAGACGAGTTAGCCACGGGATCGCATTCGCCGCGCCAACTTACATCCACAGCGACGCCAAAGAGCCACTATCAATTCACACCAGATTCGAAACAGCTTTTCTATTTGGATGGCGGCCACGTGACGTCGATGCCGGTTGAAACACATGCGCCAAAGACAATTAACGTCACGGCGAGCATGGATATCGATTTCGACGCTGAAAAGATGGCCGCTTTTGAAGAAGGCTGGACGTTGCTAAACAAACGGTTTTGGGATCCGGAGTTCAACGGCAAGAACTGGACCCAAATCCGCGATACGTATCTACCTTACGTGGAAGGAAGCCGAACGCCCGATGAGATGCGCCGTGTGATGAGCCTGATGATCGGCGAATTGAATTCGTCGCACTCGGGTATCAATCCGGCGCCCAGAAATGCGTCAACGCCGGCTACTCCTTTTTCTCCAGCAGTCACGCCCGTCGGGCGTTTGGGACTTCGATTTGAGCGCGAACCTTGCGAATCGGGGAAGGGACTGATCATTCGCGAAGTGATCCCGCTGGGTCCTGCTGCATTAGAGGGCAGCATAAAACCTGGTGAAATGCTAAGGGCGGTTGATAACGAAAAGATCGGTCCCGAGACCAATCTGGACGAGTTACTTGAGAGCAAAGTAGACCATCGTGTCGTGCTACAGATTGGGAGCGCAGCCGATCTGTCGAAGACTCGTGAAGCCATTGTCCGGCCTGTTTCGCTCGCCGTCGAGAAAGGACTGCTCTATCGCGCATGGGTGGAATCGAATCGCGCGTACGTGGAACGCTTGAGCGGAGGCAAGCTTGGCTATGTTCACATTTTGGACATGTCGTCGCAGTCTTTGAATCAATTATTCATTGATCTGGACGCTCAGAATCAGACCAAGCAAGGCGTTATTATCGATATCCGCGATAACAACGGCGGTTTTGTAAACCAATACGCGATTGACGTTTTCACGCGCAAAAATTACCTCACGATGACGCCACGAGGCGGAGAACCCGCTCCGGCCCGGCCTTATCTGGGACAGCGCGCGCTGGGTTTGCCGACGGTGTTGGTCACGAATCAAGGTTCGCTTTCGGATGCGGAAGATTTTACGGAAGGCTACCGCAGCCTCAAACTCGGCAAAGTCATTGGCGAGCCGACCGCCGGTTGGATTGTGTATACGTATAATACGCCGTTGATTGATGGCTCCGTTATTCGCGTGCCCCACATTCGAGTGCAAGCGGCGGATGGGCAGACGATGGAGATGCATCCGCGACCGGTTGATGTGCTCGTGAGCCGGCCGGCAGGAGAAGCGAGTAGCGGGAAAGACAGCCAGCTTGATCGCGCCGTTAAAGAGCTTCTAGCCGAACTGCCAGCGCAGTAGGCGATTCAGCCACATGCGAATTATAGTTGGCATCAGTGGGGCCTCAGGCGCGATCTTCGGAATCCGCACGTTACAAGCGCTGAAGACGCTGTCAGTCGAGACGCACTTGATTCTCAGCCGCTGGGCGCGGACCACTATCGCGACCGAAACCGGCTACGAAATCGAGCAGGTGGAGGCCCTGGCCTCTGTCGTGTATCACCAGGATAATCAAGCGGCGGCGGTTTCGAGCGGATCGTTTAAAACCGACGGAATGATCCTTGCTCCATGCAGCATGAAAACGCTGGCGGCGATTCGTATTGGCTATAGCGACAGCTTAATCGCGCGCGCGGCGGACGTCGTTTTGAAGGAGCGCCGGAAATTGGTTCTGCTGGCGCGCGAAAGCCCATTCAGCGAAATTCATCTGGAGAACATGCTGGCTCTGACGCGCATGGGAGCGGTGATTTTTCCGCCTGTTCCCGCGTTCTACAATCGCCCGAAGACGTTGGATGATGCGATACATCACATCATAGGACGGTTATTAGATCAGTTCGGGTTAGAGTTGCCCGATATGTCGCGTTGGAGCGGCTTTTAGGCGAGCACACGAATGTCGCTGAGATTGCGATAGTCTTCCGCGAAATCCAGGCCATAGCCGACGACAAATTCGTCGGGAATTGTGAATCCGACATACTTTACCCGCACAGGCCGAATTCGCCGATCGGGCTTATCGAGAAGCGTGGCAATTTCGAGCGACTTTGGGTTGCGCTGTTGGAGTACGCGAGTAAGATAGCTCAGGGTTACGCCGCTATCGATAATGTCTTCTACGATGAGCACCTGCTGGCCTTCGATGTTGACGTCCAGGTCGCGCGTCACTTTCACTTGCCCAGAGGTTGTCTTTTCGTTGCCGTAGCTGGAAATGCCCATGAATTCGATTCGCACCGAGTGACGTTTCAGTGCCCGCGCCAGATCGGCTACAAAGATGAAAGAACCCTTTAAAATCGAAACGATGTAGATAGGGCCATCGGGATAATCAGCCTCAATCTGTTCCGCCATCTCGCGCACCCGAGATTGAATTTGTTCGGAAGAGATGAGGATGCGCCCTGCTGGAGACATTCTTAGAAGTGTACCCGAGCGGGCGTTGAGATAAATCCGCGGCTTTAACGGCTGGCGAGCCGTAGACGCGTGCTTTCGAGACCGATATGAATGTGGGGAGCCGTCGCTGCGCCGACAACTGCGGCACGAAACGCCAGATAAGGAACACGCAAGCGTTCAAGAAACTGCCGCAGCCAAACGCCTTCCGGGCTATCCGGGTTAAGCGCGATATCGACGCGGTTGCGATGATCCAAACCCAGGGATTGGTGCACTAACGTTTGACCCATCGCACTTACGGGCAGGGTGGAGTGGAAGCGCTTCTGAAATTCGGTAGAGATAGTTGGAAGATCGTTCAAGGAAAACAAGCCGTTGCCGTCATAGCGGATCATCACCTGCTTCAGCGAATCGGCGTTGGCTTGCGCGGCATGTTCCAGGCGCTGCTCGGCTTCGGCCATTTGGCGAAGCTCATTCATCAACTGCAGGCGACTTTTTGCCAGATCCAAAACCCGTTGGCGCGATGCGAGCTCGTCTTGAAATTGAGCCAATTCCGACCGTGCCATGACGCCGCTCTGCACCAACGTCTGCCGGTCGTCGACAACTTTCTGTTGCCGGTCTACCCTGCGTTGCGCAGCCGCCAACATCTTCTGCGCTTCGGTGTCGCTCATGTTCTGGACATGCACTTCACCGTACAGTGTCTCGGAAAGAATTTCCTGATCTTCGGCATCCGCCAGCTTCGCCTTTGCTTCGTCTAAACTCGTCTTGGACAAAGTGCCATCGGAAACCAGAGCCTCGATGCGGGTCACCTCGCTTTGGGCGCGTTCAAGCAAAGTACTAGAAAGAGCGGCTACTGAGTTGGGAGTTGTGTCCGCGCCAGAGGCCAAGGCAACGGGGATGGCTAAAAAGCAGAAAAGCAGGCTTTTTGCTGTCCAATTTGCCAATTTACGCACCTCCCAACAGTGTAGTACGCTAAGCGCAGGAGCAAGTTTCAACGACTCTGACCCGACGTTCAACGCACTCTCCCACACTTGCGGAACAATCTCCTAACTGGCTGATGGCCGCGAGAGCCGCGGAATCGAAAAAAGCCTCTGAAATTCGGATTTTAGACCTTCGAGACGTAACTTCCTTTACCGACTACTTCATCATCTGTTCCGCTTCGAACCCGCGGCAGGGGCATGCGATTTGTGATGAGGTTCACAAGCAATTGAAAGAGATCGGCGAATTGCCTGTGAGTATGGAAGGGTACGACCGAGCGGACTGGATCCTGATGGACTACGGGGACTTTATCGTGCATGTATTTGCCGATTCGGCCCGCTCGTACTACGATCTGGAACGGCTGTGGCGACACGCCAAACCAGTGGATCTACCAGCTTTAGTAGCGTGAGCGGCGGTTTAGTACATTTCCTATTGAACAACCTTATTGACAACAGCCCCGCTCATCTTGCAACCTCTTTATAATTAAGTTGCACGGCAATTAAGTTGCAGGCGTATTTTCAGCTTCAGGCTGAGACGCCGGACAGAGGGTATATATGCCCGGCCCCGGGGAAACCCAGAGTTCGGTAAACACATGAATCATTTGGGATTGTTGACACCGCGTCATTTCGACGTGCTTCATGCAATTGTTCAACAGTACATTGAGTCCGGTGAACCGGTAGCATCCCGGACCATCGCTCGCAGGTACCCGATGAGTCCTGCGTCGATCCGCAATATGATGGCGGAGCTGCTGGACCACGGTTATCTTTCCCAACCCCACACTTCCGCGGGTCGAGTTCCGACGGAACTGGCTTATCGGAGCTATAGCCGGACGCTGGTGGGAAGCCGCATCGTCCAGGCCGAATTGGACCGGCTGGAAACGGAGCTTCGAAATGCCGGCGGCGTGGAAGCCAAGATCGAACGGTCGTCGCAATTATTGACGGAGATCACCCGAACCTTCGGCATCGCGGCGGCGATCCCGACCGAGAACCAAACACTGGATCAGGTGGAACTGATCGGTCTGCCGGACGGGCGCATTCTGATGGTGGTGATTACGCGCGACCGCATGGTGCGAAACCGCGTGATTACCGTCGACGACCACATTTCGCAAGACGAACTCGTTTCGATCCGCAACTACATTAATTATAATTTCGGCGGCTGGATGCTGTCGCGAATTCAGCGCGAATTGAAAAGGCGGCTTGAACTGGAAAGCGCCGCCTACGATAGCATTCTGAAACGCGTCAGCCTGTTCTATTCCAAAGGACTGCTTGATCTGGGACTGGTGCCCGAAGTTCATTTCGAAGGCGCGGAAAACCTGATTGGGCTCGACGTACACCTTACGCGCGAGCGCATGCGCGATCTGTTTCGGGCTCTGGAAGAAAAGAAGCGCATTTTGCAGTTGCTTGAACGCTTTTTGGAACAGCGCGACGGCGAGCTAACCATTCGCGTTGGTTTGGCCGACATGCACCCCAGCATGGTGGGGCTTTCGCTCATTGGCGTCCGCCTCGGCATGCCGAACGGTTTGGAGGCGCACGTGGCCGTTGTGGGTCCCATGCGTATGAACTATAATCGTGCAGTTTCGGCGGTGCTACACGTGAGTCAAGCCTTCAAGACCGCTGTCATGTAGCGCGTCGCCAAACACTCAAAGCCGATTCATCGACTTCGTCGAGGCCTGTTACTCTGGCTGAGGACAAAGAACAGTTATGTCAAAACAAGATGAAGCGGGACTTATTCTCAAGTTGTACGAATTGCGCCGCGATCCGATTATGCGTAAAGCGCGCGAGTGGTATTTCATGGAGTTTAATCCGCAGTCGATTGAGGATTTCCGAAATGCCATGTTCAGCGAGCACAGTGCGCATTTGCGAATGGTTGTGAGCTATTGGGATATGGCCGCGGGGCTAGTGAATACGGGCGCTATCAGTTCTGAAATGTTTAACGAAACAAATGGCGAGTATCTGGGAATATTCGCCAAAATAGAACCGCTTTTAAGTGAAATTAGAAACGGCTTCGGCCCTCGTTTTGCTAAAAATTTGGAAAAGCTGATCGACAACACGCCCGAAGCGCGTGCGACTATTTCCGCGATGAGAGAACGAATGGCTTCCGTGCGCGCGCAATTTGCGGCCAAACAAGAAGAGCGTGGAAGAGCCGCGTCCGCTACGGAGTAAGCGTTCGCATCAATCGCCCTTTTTCGTTCTCCTAAGTCTCTGTCAGAACTGCCGACGGCACCGCAAAATTAGCTGTTGACATGTTCGGCCGGTAGTGCTAGTTTTATAGCATGGTGCTAAAGGAGCAGCAGAAGCTCAGCCGGCGCGAGCGCCAGATTATGGACGTGCTGTACCGGCTCGGCAAAGCGACTGCCGCGGAAGTTCACGGGGCAATTCCAGATCCACCCAGCTATTCGGCGGTTCGCGCCATGCTGCGGGTGCTGGAAGAAAAACAACACATCCGGCATGAGGCGCAGGATCTACGTTATGTTTTCATGCCCGTCATACCGCGCGAAAAGGCGAGGCGCTCCGCTGTACGTCACCTGCTGGAAACGTTTTTTGAAGGATCACCGGAACAGGCAGTCGCGACGCTGCTGGATGTTTCGGCGCGAGAATTATCGGCCGAAGATCTGGACCGGTTGGCCGCACTGGTCGAAAAAGCAAAGAAAGAGGGCCGCTGATGTTGTGGGCATGGGCCAGCCTCCTGATTCGTTCCGGCGCGATTCTGGCGGCCGCCGAATTGTTGCGCCGCATGTCTCGCAAATCGAGCGCCGCGTATCGTTACCGAATTCTCCTTACGGGGTTTGCACTCTTGCTGATTTGGCCCGGGCTTTCCGCTATTCTGCCGGAAATCGCGTTGCCGCTTTGGCCGGAACGAACGCAGGGGACGGTCACGGTCACGCAAGTGATCTATTACCTGAATCAGCGCGCGCTGCCTTCGACCCAAACGAATTGGCCCTTGCTGATTTGGGCATTCGGAGCAGTGGTTTCGCTGCTGCCCTGGTTCATTGGCTACATCAGAATTCGACGAATCGTCGCTAAGGCCCATCCTCTCGAGGAGCAAGCATGGCGGACACTTTTGTCCCAGGAGAGCGGCCGCCTAGCCCTCCGGCGCACACCGGAATTGCTGAAGTACGGAAGCTCCATCGTGCCGCTTACATTTGGTGTCTTTCGTCCGCGCATCCTGCTTCCGTCAGACTGTCAGAGTTGGGAACTAACGCGCCGCCGGGTTGTATTGCTGCATGAACTCATGCACGTGCGCAGGCGAGATCTTCTATGGCAATTCTTCGCGAATGCCACGACTGCCATCTGGTGGTTTCAGCCGTTGTGCTGGTGGAGCCGCCGCAATCTCAGGCGCGAAAGCGAAAAAGCCTGCGATGCATGGGTGCTTGCTTCGGGCGTCCGGGCATCCGACTACGCGAGTGAGTTGCTGAACATTGCGCAGCAATTCAAGTGGCGTCAAAGCGGATTTCCCGTGGCCACTGCAATGGCACAGCGGGGCGACTTGGAAGGGCGTCTTCACGCGATTCTCAGTTCTCAGTTTGCAGGCGTTCGGAACGTGCCGACGGTGAAGATACTGCTGCTGGCCGGTCTGACCCTTTCCGCTTCGGCAATCACGATTTTTCCGCAGCAAAACGATTTTCAAGGAGGTTACTCAATGAAACGCACGCTCATTTCAGGCCTGCTGGTCTCGGCAGGTCTTTCGGCCGCTACTATTGGCGGATCTGTTTTCGATTCGGCCGGTACGGCGGTTCCTGACGCCCAAGCGTCTCTTTACAATCCGAATACGGGCGCGAAGCAGGAGGCAGCGACCACGCGTGACGGGAAATTCACTTTCCCGAGCCTTGCAGCCGGCTCTTACATTCTGCGGGTTGAGAAGCAAGGATTTGCATCGCTATTCCGCGAGTTCACCGTGCAGTCAGATTCGCAAGTGGAGCGGGGACTGATTTTAAGCAGCGGTTCCGGCGCTCAGCAAGCGGCGATCTCGCCGGCCGCCCAATCCAACGAACCTGGAGCGATACGCGTTGGCGGCGAGTTCGAACAAGAAAAGCTAGTCAGCAAAGTGCAGCCGATCTATCCTCCAAGCGCTAAAGCCGCGGGAATCCAAGGGACCGTGAAACTTGACGTCACGGTATCGAAAGATGGTATCCCAGTAGACATTCGCGTGCTATCATCGCCGAACGATGACCTGACGCGATCCGCTTTAGAAGCGGTGAGTCAATGGCGCTACAGTTCCACACTTCTTAATGGGCAACCTACTGCCGTGATGGCCGAAGTAATCGTCAACTATACGCTCTCGCAATAGGCCGCATTTGATGCAGGACTATCGTATAGCGACGCATTAATATCTGTGGAAAACGTGAATTAACTCCCCGGCCCGGTGCTTCTAGTCTTAGACTGTTAGTTCCAGACAGACACAAAAGAACTGGGAAGCACCGGTGTCCGCTCCAGGATGCACTCGGATGTGCGGCTTGTGTAGTTGCCGAAGCGAGCCGCAGGGGGGTAAATGTCGCTTTCTTCCAAGCGGGCGCAGGGTCGGCTCGCGCCTGCCTTCGCCGCTTATGCAGCAATCGCTTTGTTGTTGGGCGGCGGTTGCGCCGCGGTCGGCCAGAGTGGGGTAGGCGAACCTGCTGGAGATGCGCAGGCGATTCGCGATGGGGTCGCGACGTTTGAGCGAGATGTGAATCGGGCACTACGCGTGAATCCCGATCAACCTTCACCCGCGACTAGCGCAAAGTATGATTTCGGCAAATATGCGCGAGAATACTTCACATCTGCAATAAGTCCGGAAAACTTAATTTCTGCCGTGGCTGCGTCCGCCACGGGCGCCGCCTTTCACAGCGCTCTCCATGACTTTTCGACTGACACGTTTCAGGAGCACTTGGCCGAGAATCTAACCCGCAAAGGAATTGCGGGTTCCATCGATTTCCTGACAGCTTCCTTGCTGCAACAGGATGTGCGGTTTCTTCCGTCTGGAGCTCATGGATTCCGAACTCGAATTCGATACGCGTTCTTGCAAACTTTTGTCGATCGCGGCAGGGCAGGGAATGAGATTGCAGTTCCGCGACTTGCAGCCTCTTTTGGAACGGCTTGGGTGCTAGAGACCTGGCATCCGTGGATGAAAACCGAACCGAATCTCTGGAGCCATGCCGGATTTATTCTTGGAAGCTATGCTGCCCGGAGCTTCTGGACGGAGTTTAGGCCAGACATCAAACATGAGATGCATACGTTCTTGAGGCACAAGAGCGCACTCACAAAGCAATAGCCGTTCGCGATTCGCTGCAGCCGAACCTGCAACGAACATTCACCCGCGAGTTTCTAACAAACGTGAAAAAACGGTTGTTGGCCATAACCGCGCTCGCCGGCCTAGCCACTTTTGTCGCCAAGACTCAACAGCGGCAGGAGTCGAATGCCTCGGACGAAACCATTCGAGTCGATCTATCCGCGGGGGCGCAGCCCTTTCCGCACTTCTGGGAACGCACGTTTGGCTCAGGAAGAGCCAATCTCAGCCTGCGCGACGACTATCGCCGGGATTTGCGCACGGTCAAGAAAATTACCGACTTTGAGTATGTGCGCTTTCACGCCATTCTTGACGATGAGAACGGCGTTTATAACGAAGACGCGCAGGGGCGGCCTGTTTATAACTTTTCGTATGTAGACCAAATCTACGATGGCCTGCTTGAAAACGGGGTCAAGCCTTTCGTGGAAATCAGCTTCATGCCGCGTAAACTGGCAGCGAATCTAACACCTCATCCGTTTTGGTACAAGCCACTACCATCGCCTCCAAATGATCCCAGCAAATGGGCCGCTTTGATTGATGCGTTCACGCGCCATCTGCTGGAGCGATATGGCGCGAGCGAAGTAGAGCAATGGTACTTTGAAGTCTGGAACGAGCCCAATATCGATTTCTGGAACGGCGTTCCCAAGCAACAAACTTATTTCGTTCTGTACGATGAGACGGCAAAGGCGATAAAACGCGTCGATGCGCACTTGCGCGTAGGCGGTCCGGCGACAGCGCAGGCGGCTTGGGTAGATGTGTTTATCAAGCACTGTCTGGACAATCACGTACCCTTCGATTTTGTCTCCACACATGTCTACGGCAACGAAGATTCGCAAAATGTATTCGGACGTAAGTTGCCTATCTTGCGGCGCGACATGGTGGCGCGCTCCGCCAAAAAAGTTTTCGATCAGGTAAAATCGTCGGGCGCTCCGAAAACTCCCATCATCTGGTCTGAATACAATGCCACATACATGTCACAGCCTGAAATCACCGACAGCGCATTTATGGGGCCTTGGCTCGCTAACAACATTCGCGAATGCGATGGCTTGACGGAAATGATGTCGTATTGGACTTTTTCAGATGTGTTTGAGGAGCAGGGTATTGTAAGGACTCCGTTTTACGGCGGCTATGGACTGATTGCCGAACGCGGTATTCCCAAGGCCGCATTCTATGCGTTCGAAATGTTGCACACTCTTGGCGACCGCCGCCTGCGCAGCGACTCAGAAGATGCGCTTGTGACCGAACGCACGGATGGAACGGTTGTCATAGCACTTTGGAACTATGGAGAACCAGGTGAGCAGAAATCTCCAAAGGCTTTTCACATCTCCGCGACCGGAGGACATTTCAGCAAATATCGCGAACAGCTTCTGGATCCCGACCACGGTTCCAGCCTCAAAGTCTGGAAGGAGATGGGCGGTCCGGCAACTCCCACACTGCAGCAGGTTCGCAAAATTATTTCTGACTCTGCGCTGCCGGCGCCGCGGGATCACGCGATTGCAGACCCGGTCGTTATTCCAACACAGGGACTGGCTCTGGTAGAGCTGCGGAAATAGAGCCAAGCTGAGCGCGCAGTTTGACAACCTCTCCGATAACGAACACGGCCGGACTGTGTACCTTAACGGCCGAATCCGCTACTTGGCCCAGCGTGGCTTCAACGATCGCTTCACCGGCGAGGGTTCCGCGTTCGATGAATGCCACTGGCTCTTCCGCATGACGTCCGGCAGCAATCAGCGATTGCGCGATGAAGGCACGATTTTGAACACCCATCAAGACCACCAAGGTGTCTATGCCGGAGTAGCGCTTCCACTCCTGTTCTCTTCCCTCGTGGCAGTGGCCGGTGATGACGGCAAACGATCGCGAAACTCGCCGGTATGTGAGCGGGATGCCCGCGAGTCCAGGTAAGGAGACAGCGGATGATATTCCGGGTACCAATTCGACTTCAATGCCAAGCCCCCACGCGAAAGCCCACTCTTCCGCGCCACGGCCGAAAACCAGAGGGTCACCGCCTTTCAAACGACCTACCGTCTTTCCGGCAAACGTATGTTCGCGGATCAGTTCAAGGATGCGGCCTTGTGTATGTTCTTGTTCGCCTTCATGCTTGCCAACGTTGATCAACTCGGCGCCTGGGCGTGCAAGAGCAATGATTTGGGGGCTTACGAGACGATCATAGAGGACGACGTCGCATAGACGAAGGCAACGGACTGCCTTCAGCGTGAGAAGTTCCGGATCGCCGGGACCAGCGCCGATCAAGTAAAGTTTGCCGATTTCAGAAGAATCAGTCACGGCGTGCCTACTTATCAGCTTAAACGGCTGTCAGAGTAAACGCCGGGACAGAAAATTAAACGCGCATCAGGTCGTTGATAGTTTCAAAGGCGTAACCTTCATCACGCAATATTGGGACAATCTTGCGGACAGCGCGGAGCGTTTCCCTGATATCTGGATTGCGTTCGACGCCGCGACCGTCATGCAAACAAATGATGCCGCCGCGCGATGCGTGCGCCAGGACATGTTCCGCGGTGCGGTTTGCATCCCAGCGCCAGTCATAGCCAATGACGGTCCACATCACATCCAGCAGTCCCAGCTTGCGTTGCACGTCGCGCATGCCAACCCAACGGAAACCGTAGGGCGTACGCAAAATCATGGGAATTATGCCTGTTTCGAACGAAATGATGCGCTGCGCTTCACTGAATTCATAATCGATAAATTCGCGTGATTTGAATGGCAGCTTCGGATGCGAGTACGTGTGGTTGCCAATCTGATGTCCACAGGCGGCAACTTTGCCCGCAACGTGTGGAAGCCTGCGGACGTTCATTCCGCATTGAAAAAAAGTGACGAATACATTCTCGGCGGTCAGATAATCGAGCAGGTCTTGAGTGCCTTCGCTCGGACCGTCATCGAACGTCAGCGCGATCGATTTTCTTCGTCCGGGACCTCGGTATACCGACGGTCCAAAGAGCTGAGAGGATCGTGAAACGCTCCCGTAGGCGGCTGCTGCTGAAATGCCGCCGATAACGGCTCCAGCGGTGAGTCCTGCCACCTTCAGCGGTCGCATCGTCCTCAGACTATCATTCTTTCCAATCGTAAGCAGCAATGCTTATTACTCCCTAACTTTGTCTCTTGCCGGCGCCGACGCGTGGTATTCAGACCGCACGCGGGCCGTATAAATATCAAGTAGTTCATTGACGCGAGAGTACTCACGCGATTTCACAATTAACCCAACATGGTGCCGTTTTTGAAGACGCCAGACAAGCTCGGGTTCAGGGAACCACGATGTGTCCGGCCATTCCTGCCGCGCCAATGACACCAGCAGACCAGCGTAATCGTCGCGCGGGGTAGGAGGACTGTACTCAGAGCCGCGCGCCGAACCCACTTCTATTCTCGCCCATTCGGTCCACATGTTTATTCCAGTTGCCGCTTCAATCAGGTCGGCGATATTCGCTCCGCCCACACGTGCCGACGTTTCCAGGAAATAGAGGCGGCCGTCTTCGTGAGCGCGGATGAATTCTGTATGCGAGACTCCATTCGTCAGATTGAAGGCGCTTAGAACCTGTTCGTTTAACTGACGAAGGTCTTTGTCGACCTCCGATCCCCGTTCCAGTAATCGTGTCGTGAAAATTCCGCCTTCATGAGTAACTTCTAAAGGAGGCGTCCCGTAGGCGCTGGTGACAGCGTAAACCATCCGTCCTTGAAACCAGATTGAGTCTACATGAAAAATATCGCCCGGAATGAAACGCTCTAGAACGAAATACGATTGTTCGTCTCCCAAAGTGTGGACGCGATCCCAGACTTCGTGAGTCTGATGATATTTCTTGATTCCAATTGCGCCGGCCGAAAGACGCGGCTTCAAAACCCAGGGAGACCGCACCCGTTCCAGGAAATCGGTAATCTGCTGATAATTGATGGTCGCTGTAAACTCTGGAACTGGTATGCCGTGTTGGGAGGCAAGCATACGCATGGCAAGCTTATCGCGAAAAAAGCGCGTTGCGGATTCGCCTAGACCCGGAATTCGCAGATGCTCGCGTAGCAGCGCAGCTTTCTCTAAATCGAAATCGTCGAGCGGCACGACGCGATCGATGGCAATTTCGCGGCAAAGATGACTTACTGCGTGGACCATGTCCTGCAGATTCCATTCATTGTCCTGGTCGGGCATGTAGAAGATGTCGTCCAGGCTCTCTCGAGGGAAGCTTGCTTTTTCCCTGAGACTCAATGAAGTTAACAGATAGACACCGCAGCCTAATTGTTTCACTTCTTCAATGAAGCGATGTCCTTTTTCGTAACTCGCCAGGCAGAGCACGGTCAACGGCATTCGGTTGTTAGCGGCCTACGTAGTATCCATTTCTTGTCGGCAAGTTGGATACGCTTAACTTAAGTAAACACCACAAGTAACTTTGCGGCTTTGGCCGTCCGAAGACTAGTACTATGCCCAAACTCAAATTGAAGCACTTGGCGGCCATTCGGTGGTTTCACTGGATCAACTTTCCGCTCCTGACGTTGATGATCTGGAGCGGGTTGCTGATCTATTGGGCGTATCCGATCTACAGTATTGGTCCAATTCATTTCCCGCAGTGGGTTTTTCGCGTTCTGAGCATGAATAACCGTTTGGCGGACGGAATGGCCATGCATTTCTTTTTTATGTGGCTGTTCGTTATCAACGGAATATTGTATGTCGTCTATACATTTGTTTCGGGAGAATGGCGACTGCTTGTGCCGCGTTCGCGCGAGACATTCCGCGATGCTTGGTATGTAGTGCTGCATGATCTGCATCTACGCAAAGACCAGCCGTGTCAAGACAAATACAATGCGGCACAGCAGGTTAGCTACAGCGCCATTATCCTGATGGGGATCGGTTCCGTAGTGAGTGGTCTGGCGATCTATAAACCGGCGCAGCTAAGCTGGCTCGCTACCTTGTTGGGAGGCTATCCTTCCGCACGGCTCATTCATTTTTTGCTGACCATCGGCTACTGCCTTTTTTTTGTTGTTCACGTAGTTCAGGTCATCCTGGCGGGCTGGAACAACTTTCGCAGCATGGTCATTGGATACGAGCTTGTTGAAGACCATGAGTAACCGTCATCCGGAAATTGCGTTGCCGGAACCCGACCTGAAAAGGCAATTACGCAGGCGCACCCGGCGTGATTTTCTGATTAGTGGACTTGCGGCCGTTGGCGCCATTAGCGGATACGAATGGTTGCAACACTCCGAAGAAGATAACGGAGAGCCTGTAGCTGAACGGCGTGTTCTTGAGTTCAATAGAAAATTAGCGCATCGGTACGTGAGCGATGCTCACCTGATGCCCACCTATTCGAAAGATCAGATTCAATACTTAAAGCCGAATGGCAACGTGGGAGTGGATTCGCCACTGGATCTAAACGCCTGGAAAGTTCAGGTGAAAACTGACACCGGGCGTGAAACTTTGGATCTGAGCCTCGCCGATATCAAAGCCTTACCGCGTGTCGAGATGATTACGCGGTTTTGCTGTATTGAGGGCTGGAGTGTAGTGACGCAATGGGCAGGCGCGCGATTCTCCGACTTCACGAAAAAATACTTTCCGCCAGGGCAAGCATTGCCGCAATATGTCTATATGGCGACCCCCGACGAAGATTACTACGTCGGTCTTGATACCAAAAGCGCAATGCATCCGCAGACTTTGCTCGCATACGAGCACAACGGAAAATCTCTTGAAGTGGAACACGGCGCGCCGCTGCGCCTGGCGATTCCCGTCAAATACGGAATCAAAAACATCAAACGAATTGGAATTATTCAATACACCGACAAGCGCCCATCAGACTATTGGTATGAAGATGGATACGATTGGTTCGCAGGGCTCTAAGAAATGAAAGAAGCGAAGCTGTTTTGCGGCACGTCGGGATTTGCCTACGATAGCTGGAAGCCGGATTTTTACCCGGACAAGTTACCTTCCAGCAAATATCTCGCTTATTATGCGACGCGGTTGAACGCGGTCGAAGTGAATTACACCTATCGACGCCTCGCTTCTTCAGCCACATTTGAAAAATGGATCGCAGCTACACCTGACGGCTTTCTGTTTCTGCCGAAAGCGCATATGAAGATTACTCATTCCTTCAAGTTGGAAGGGGCGGAAGAATTCACGCGCGCGTTTTTGGAATCATTAAATCCGCTGCGGGATACGGCTCGTTTAGGCCCCCTTCTTTTTCAACTTCCGCCGTCACTCAAGAAGGATTTAGACCGGTTATCACGTTTTTGCAAGCTGCTGCCAAGAGGAATTCAAAGCGCTTTTGAATTCAGAAACGCAAGCTGGTTCGATGAAGATACGTACGGCGTTTTGCGCGACTGCAACATTGCGCTTTGCGTAGCCGAGAACGAAAATTTAGAAACTCCGCATGTTGTCACTGCTGATTTCGTCTATCTGCGGCTGCGCAAGCCGGAATATACGGAATCCGAACTCGAAAGTACTGCTTATCGCGTGTCGCAGTACTTAAGAAATGCCTACCCGACATTCGCCATTTTCAAACACGAAGAGACGCCCGCGGGCGCATTAAATGCTGAAAAGCTGCTTGTCACACAAAAGCAGAACGCACCAGCGGCGTAGCCCAATTCACTTGAAGAAAACACGCCACGTGGTTACAACTATGGCATGTGTAACCATGGGCGCCCGGACGCTTCCAGTGCGCCAGTAAGCCATTCCGCACCCGATACCCAGTAAACCCGCAACGCAGGCGCGCCGCCAATTTGGGAATTCGTGAAACCACAAGTGAACCGCGCCGAAAACTAATGCAGACAGCAACACAGCTACCACTGGCGAGGCCCAGGTATTCAAAAGAGCTCGTTCGATGATTCCACGAAAAAAAAGCTCTTCGCCCAGCGCGATTACCCATAATGCACCGAAAAATGTTCCTATCGCAATTGCTGCGATTTGCCACCACGTACCCTGCAATGGTTGAAACCGGACATCGTGTAATCCAAGTGCCAGTCCGATGATCGGTAGCACGAGAATCAAGAACCAAATCAGCCCGCTACGCCATTCGGATGCTCGCGGCCACAGGCTGAACGGTCCGGGCTTCCATTCACGGAGAACGAGAAGCGCGAGGACGCCTATCCGAATCCACATCAGATGCCCGAGAACATCAATGCGCATGTGCGGATCGGGTGAAACGTAAATACGCCTGAAAACTCTCAATAAAATAGGCGCCGCGGCGATGACCATGAATCCGGCGTCGTAGGCAAACCGTCTTGGCAGGATGGCGTACCACAAAGAAAAGACTGCCGTGAGCGCCGCGAGAAGATAAAACGCGTTGCGCGCAAATGTTTCGGCCGCAAAGCTAAACACCAAATATGGCAACAGCGCACTGATCCAAAGTAAGGCGGCTTGAGATCGCCGTTGTCGAATAGCCGCGAACGCCAAGCGCGTCGACTCAAACATGGATGCGAGATAGAAGGCGGTTTCCAGCATCAAGGCCGGCAATGCCGCCGACATGATCCAATGAAGTTGGGGATGTTGTGTCAGGTATATGCGCGCCGCCATGAACAGGGCGACCCATGAGCACACTAAAGTTATGAAAAACGGACGGTTTGTCCGAAACATCGCACTCATCGTAGCATCGGGATTGCCATTTTCCGCCAGCTTGCTACGAGCGGCAGATCCGCCGCACGACCTATTAAAAAAAATTGCAGAACGTGAGACGGAATTTGCGCGAGCGAGAGAGAACTACACCTACCGGCAATCGGTCACGATTCAGGAATTTAACGATCACGGCGCAATAACGGGTGAGTTTCACGAAGTGCGTGACGTCACATTTTCACCTAGTCTTGTTCGCTATGAACAAGTGGTGGAGAGCAGCCGGAATACGCTGACTCGAATAAAACTCACGCCGGAAGATTTTGCCGATATTCGGAATGTCGATCCATTTCTTCTGACAACGGACAAGGTGGGACTTTATGACGGCCAATACAAAGGCGAAGAGAAGATGGACGGTGAACAATGTTTTGTCGAATCTGTGCGCCCGAAACAAATTCTTTCCGGCCAGCGTTTCTTTGAAGGCACGCTATGGGTGCGGGAATCCGATTTCGCTGTGGTACGAAGCGAAGGTCAAGCTGTTCCGCAGATAGACACCTTAGCGGAACAAAATCTGTTTCCGCATTTCACGACTATTCGCCGGCAAATTGACGGTCAATGGTATTTCCCTATCGAGACGTATGCTGACGATACCCTGTTCTTCCGTAGTTGGCCGCAAAGAATTCGTATCGTTATTCGCTATTTGGATTACAAAAAATTCGGCACAGCGTCGACCATTACCTTCGGCACGCCGCCGCCTCCGGCTAATCCGCCGCCAGCGAATCCTCAGCCGATTAAGAAATAAAATCGCGGCATTTCTTTTCAGGCTTTGTCGTTCTTAACCAAATGCAGATTGGGTCGGCTGCCTTTGACCACCGTGACCGATTCCAACTTCTCCAACTCGCGGCGGGCAATATGCGCCCAACTGCTTTGAGGGTCCAACTTCAGGTAGGAGCGCCAGTGCCGCATAGCGTTGAGACTATCGCGCATTCCCTGGTAGAGAAGCGCCAAATTGTAGTGGGCGTCGGCATACTGTGGGTGATGCTTCAGCGCTTCCTGATAGTGATACAACGCGCTCTGAGAATCCCCGCGTTCATCGTAGAGATTTCCCAGATTAAAATGAGCCAAAGCATACCCCGGATCGAGATCTAGCGCCTTTTTATACTGTGCTTCGGCGTCAGACCAGGCGTGTCCGTTAAAAAATACAGTGCCTAAATTTACGAGCGCTCCGGCGGATTGCGGATCGAGTTCCGCCGCTTTCTGGTATGCCTCGATGATCTGTTCGTAAGGCGCTCCGGTTTGCTCCAGTTCCAGACCGCGCTCGAACCATTGGTCCGCTTCAATCTTGACCCGGAGGCGTTCGGCGATATTCGCGCCGCTTTTTTGCGATGGCGGCAATTGCAGCAGCTTGTTGATTTCGTCTTCCGCGAAATCGAAGAGCAGTTGCCCGGACGCGGGCTCCATTTTTTGTTTGCCGATCTGGATCAGAACGCGGCGGCCTTCTTTATAGACCTGAATATCTCGCTCGAGTTCAGGAAGCTTGCGCAGAACATCCCGGACCTTATGAAGCGCCTGCTTCATAAGCCGAGGGTGCGCATGTTCGCTGCGCAGCCGGGTGAGTTTTTTCAGGACCAGCAAGTCGGAAAAACTGTAGAGAGTGGCAACCGGAATGAGCTGCTGCCGCTCCCAGCTTTTGAGCTGCCGGTTCTCGATTTTGAGCAGCCGACAGACTTCCTTACGGGTGTAAGCGCCCCCCGTTTCGCGCTCTGAAGCAGGCGATGGATGTTGCGAGGCATCTCGCAGCACGAGTCGATAATAGCACTACAGCGGAGGCACGACCCGAAATTGCTAATTTGGCCGGTCGGCACCCCTGTGCAGCCGATTACAAAATGAACCCAATTCGTCTTTCGACCGTTCACTACGTCACTATCCCTATGGAATGGAAGCAGTTGACCTCAATTCCAAGAGAACTCATACTAAAATGGTCGTATATCTATGGGCCGCAGAAAAAAGCCGGCACGACAAGCGGGGCCAGTTAGTTCACGGACACTCGCAGACCTCTCCACGGGTGAACGCTGCATTCTAGACCGGCTGGATCTGCCTGAGGACGTGGCGCGGCGGCTTATGGAGCTTGGGTTCCTTCCCGGTAACGAGATTGTGCCGGGGCGACGCGCGCCTGGTGGTGGCCCGCGCGTGTTCCGCGTGGATGGCTCTGAAATAGCCCTCCGTGACGATACGGCTGCACGTCTTTACGTTCGCCGCGATCCGGAATCGGATCTGATTGTGCTCGCATGAGTAGCTGCCACGGGGACGTTCCGCGAACGGGCCTTCTACCCAATCCATCCATTCTGCCCCCCGCTGCCCACGACCGGCCGATCATTGTAGCCATTGTGGGGCCTCCCAATTCAGGAAAATCCACTCTTTTCAATCGTCTAACCGGTCTGCGCCAGAAAGTGGCCAACTTCCCCGGCGTCACCGTGGAACACAGGATGGGCAAGGCCAAGCTGAAGGAACAGCACGAGGTTTTTCTCGTGGACTTACCTGGCGTCTACAGCCTCAGCCCACGCGCGGAAGATGAAAAGGTCACGCACGATGTGCTCAAGGGCGAGCGTCCCGATTTCCCCAAGCCCGACGCCGTCATCCTTATTCTCGATTCCACCAACTTAGGCCGCAATCTAGTGCTGGCTGCGCCCATTTTGAGCCTTCAATTGCCAACGCTTGTGTTGTTGAACATGGCGGACGATTTGAAGCAACGCGGCGGCAAGGTGGACGTTGCGGCGTTAGCTGCCGAACTGAATTGTCCCGTGGCGCTGATCAGTGCCGCCAAAGGGGAAGGGATTGACCGGATTCAACAGTTCCTGATTGGTACCGCGGTTCGCTTGAACGCGCCGCCGGCGAGGATTGAACTACCGGTCCTTCAGGACGTTCCGAAGTGCCGCCAGTGGGCCGCAAAGCTAGGCGTTCGCGCGTCGTATCAAGCGCCCGCGCCGCCTCTGTGGACGCGCCGCCTAGACGCTGTTTTCTTGCATCCGGTTGCTGGGCCGCTCATTTTTCTTGCCGTCGTCATCGGTGTCTTCCAATCGATTTTTTCGTGGGCGCAGCCTCTTATGAATGGCTTGCAACAGGCTGTGCTCTGGTCAGGGCATTGGCTGACTACCGTGCTTCCGGACAGCCCCTGGCGCTCGCTGTTGGTTGATGGCGTTTGGAGCGGCGTCGGATCTGTGGTTGTATTTCTGCCGCAGATTTTGTTGTTGTTTCTTTTTATTGGAATTCTGGAAGATTCCGGGTATCTAGCTCGCGCGGCCCTGATTGCGGATCGCACCATGGCCAAGATCGGTTTGCAAGGCAAATCGTTCATCCCGCTTTTGTCCGCTTACGCTTGCGCGGTTCCGGCGATTATGGCGACGCGGGTTATCGAGAACAAACGCGATCGCACTGCAACCATCATGATTGCGCCGCTGATGACCTGTTCAGCGCGCCTACCTGTTTACACGCTAGTGATTGCGGCTTTCGTGCCGAATATTCCGATCATTCACGGTGTCTTTTCGCTTCCGGCCGCGACCATGCTGGGCTTGTATGTTTTGGGCTTTCTTGCCGCTGTGGTTATTGCGCGGCTCTTGAAGTCCACGGTTCTCAAGAGCAGCCGGTCTTCATTTGTCCTGGAGATGCCGCCCTATCGTTGGCCCACTTTCCAGTCGCTCAGCCTCCGCCTTGTTGACAGAGCCAAGGTATTTCTGCGTCGTGCCGGAACAGTGATCCTGGCGGTCGCCATTGTCTTGTGGGTTCTGGCTCATCTGCCGCTTCACGACGGCAAAACTCCGCCGCTGGAGCAGAGTTTCGCGGGGATGGTCGGCAAGACCATTGAACCAGCTATCCAGCCCCTAGGGTTCAACTGGAAGATTGGTATCGGCTTGATTACCTCACTGGCGGCGCGCGAAGTCATTGTTGGAACACTGGGGACCATTTACGGCATTGAAGGCGACGAACAATCGAAGGGTCTGCAGCAGGCCGTTCACCAGGATCTGAGCGCTGCCGGCGCTGTGGCTTTGCTCGTTTTTTTCGCTTTTGCGATGCAGTGTTTCTCAACGCTCGCTGTGGTAAAACGCGAAACCGGCGGCTGGAAATGGCCGATTTTCCAGTTCTCCTATATGCTTGCGTTAGCATACAGTGGATCGTGGATTGCGTTTCATATCACCAACTTTTTCCTCAAGTGAGCCTTTCGGCCGCGCCGATCATCTCTCTATATGACCGGTTCGCGGTCTCCAAGTATTCGTTTCGATGAGCAACCTTTTAGACGTAGTTGTGTTGGGCTCCGGGTGTGCCGGCAATACTGCAGCTATCTACACGGCGAGGGCTAATCTGCAACCGCTTGTCCTTGAAGGGCATGAACCCGGCGGGCAGTTGTCGATCACAACCGAAGTTGAGAATTTCCCCGGATTTCCCGAAGGCATTCACGGTCCGGCGTTGATTGAAAACATGAAGCAACAGGCGCAGAAATTCGGCGCCGTGTACAAGCATGGACGTGTGCTGCATGCAGATCTTTCGAAAAGACCTTTCAGGCTGGAACTGGAAGATGGCGAGCATGTGATGACTCGCACATTGATCGTCGCGACCGGCGCCTCCGCCCGTTGGCTAAACCTGCCCAACGAACAGAAGTTGATAGGCCACGGTGTCAGCTCTTGCGCCACGTGCGACGGCTTTTTCTTCCGCAATAAAAAGATCATGGTCATCGGCGGCGGTGATTCGGCCATGGAAGAAGCGAATTTCCTCAGCCGCTTTGGTTCTGAGGTGACATTGGTGCATCGGAGCGAGACTTTTCGCGCATCAAAGATCATGTTCGAGCGCGCTCAAGCCAATCCGAAAATCAAGTTCCTGACTCATACCGTTGTGGAAGATATTCACGATGTCGAAAAAGGACACGTGACCGGCGTTAGACTGCGCAACGTAAAGACGCACGAAGTTTACGATCGCGAGGTTGACGGATTTTTTGTTGCCATTGGACATATTCCGAATACCAAACCGTTCGCCGGGCAGCTTGATCTGGATGCCGATGGCTACGTGATCAGTCACGGCGGAGCTCGAACCAATATCAGCGGCGTGTTTCATGCTGGGGACGTGCAGGATCGTACTTACCGGCAGGCAATCACCGCAGCCGGCGCAGGCTGTATGGCTGCAATCGAAGCTGAACGCTTCCTTGAAGCCGAAGGGCATTGATCGTTTCGCCCGATTGCGACACTCGTCGTAACATCACGATATGCGCAATCGGCTGGCTTCAGTAATTGCAGCGTCGCTTGCGCTTATTCTTGCCGCAACGATGATTGTGGCGATTCTGTTGCGCGCGGAAACGACCTACCACTATCCTGCGTTTTCCTCGTTGAATAACGGTCGCGATGGTACCAAAGCGTATTTCGAGGCGCTCGGCAAGCTTGGTTTTACGGTGACCCGCAATTACCGGGCGCTACCACAACTACGCGGCACAAAAGCTGCGGTGTTCTACATCGGAAGCGGATTCGCAACGCTTCAGCACGCGAACGAAAGAGATTTTGAAGAATTTGAGCAGCTCGCAAAATCGGGCGCTCGATTGATCATCGCCGCACAGCCGGAGAGCATATGGGCGCCGAATGCGCCGCCGCCGAAAAACAAAAAACAGGAGAAGCTGCCGACGGATCTGCTAAAAGAACGCTGGGGCGTAGAAATCGGCTTCCGGGACCGTCAAGTCACCGGCGCGGAAGGCGGCACGATCAAGCGTCTGGGCATGAAGCCGGTCACCGGATATTTCGAAAAGTGGAGCGAGGATTGGTCGCCGTCGGTGATGCGCGCTGGCGCACCTCTCTTTCTGGAACGGCCCTTTGGCAAAGGCAGCATACTGCTCATCTCAGACTGCCGCCATTTCACCAATCGCGTGTTGCTAATGCATCCCGATAACGAGGTGCTAACCGCCATTCCCGGCAAACGGTCGATGATCTTTGACGAGAGCCACCTCGGCCTGGAAGATACGGGAACAGTAGTGGGTTTGACAACAAGCCATCACCTGAATTGGATTCTCTTGGGCTTCGTCGTCTTGGCGGCTTTATACATCTGGCGAAGTAGCGTTAGTTTTATTCCACCTTCACCAGAGCCCAAAGAATTGTCCGTCAGCGGCCAAAGTGCTTATGCTGCGTTGACAAATCTGCTGATACAAAGCGTGCCTCCCAAATCTCTCTTGCACAAAGCTGCCCAAGAATGGAACGCTTCAGTGCATTTGAGCCGCAATCAACGAACGATTAGTGCGGAAGAGTTGGCGTTACTCCCCGATTTAGATCGAGCTTCCACAATCGCGGAATACCAATCGCTATCCGGCCGCCTCAAGCACAAGACTGCACCGGTCACAGTAAAGTAAACAATTAAGGACCACAATTTGAACGCAGACATCGAGACGCTGCAGGAGACGCTCGCGGCAGTCAACCGTGAAGCCGCCAAGGTGATTATCGGGCAGGAGAAAGCGATTCGTTTCTCTCTGATCGCTATTCTTACCGGCCAGCACGCGCTTATCGAAGGCGTACCCGGATTGGCAAAAACGCTGTTGGTGCGAACGCTCGCGCGTATTCTTCACTGCGACTTTCAGCGCATACAATTCACGCCTGACCTGATGCCGTCGGACATCACTGGAACCAGTATCTTCAATCTGCGCGATAGCACGTTCGAGTTTCGACGCGGGCCCATTTTCACCTCATTTTTGCTGGCGGACGAAATCAACCGCGCTCCCGCGAAGACGCAAGCCGCACTATTGCAGGCGATGCAGGAGCGAACGGTCACCATCGATGGCATTACGCACGAACTGTCTCCGGCCTTTACTGTCTTCGCCACGCAGAATCCAATTGAATTCGAAGGCACTTATCCGCTGCCCGAGGCCCAAAAAGACCGCTTTCTGATGAAGATTTCGATAGGCTGGCCGGAACGCGATGAGGAAATGGAGCTCGCCCGGCGCATGCTTAGCGGCGAATCACCAGAGAGCACGCTCGATAACGGTGGCGTAGCTGTTGTACTCGGCCCGGACCAGATTGCTCGTCTCCGAGCGGAACTCAACAACATCACCGTGCGTGACGAATTGACCTCATACATGGTAGATCTGGTGCGCCGCACGCGCGCTCATGAGGGCATCCTGTCCGGAGCCAGCCCGCGTGCAACACAGGCGCTTTTGCTTGCGAGTAGGGCATTGGCGGCACTCGAAGGGCGCGATTTCGTCAATCCCGATGACGTGCGTGTGCTTGCGTCACCAGTTCTGGAGCATCGGATCGTTCTCAAACCAGAGTTTGAGATGGAAGGTACGACCGCCGCACAGATCGTCGGCCAACTGCTAGCGGATGTGCCCGTCCCGCGATAGGGTGCTCAGTTGTCATGAGCTTTAACCCATCTACGCGGTTGCTCTGGTTGGTGGGACTAATTTTTCTGCCTGCCTGCGTTCTGCCTGCGTTTGCGCAGTTCGGAAGACTGTATTTAGGAGCGATAGCGTTGACCATCGCAATCGTCTGTGTGCTCGATCTGGTGACGTCTCGCGCCATCCTGAACAGTTTCTCCGTTGTACCGCCAGAGCAGATCCGCGCCACACTAAACGAAGAGAAACCATTTCCCGTCATTGTTCGCCGAACTGGAACTTGCCGAGCGCCGCGCCAAATTCGTGTTGCCGCCGCATTTCCTTCTGAGATCGAAGGGGTCTGTGACGAGATCGTCATTCCTGCTCCTGACCGCGAACAAACCCTACAGGCAGAGTTGTCGTTGCTCGGGCGACAGCGCGGCAAATTTCCTTTGTGGCATACGTTCCTAGGATCTCAGTCCCGACTGGGACTGTGGGAACTGCGCCGCAGCATAGCAGTCAATTGCCAGATTTTTGTAGAACCTTCACTCTCGGACATTACCAAACAAGCGGCGCGAATTCTTGCATCACATAGGCAAGGTGGGCAACGTATTGTGGCGCGCAATGGACGGGGCAGAGAATTCGAGCAATTGCGAGAATACGTGCCTCACGATGATTTCGGCGACATCGATTGGAAGGCCACTGCGCGTAAGCGGCGTCCAATCGTACGCGAATATCAGATCGAGCGGACGCAAGACATATATGCCTGCGTAGATTTTTCTCGTTTGTCAGCACAAGCCCTTGCGCGAAAAGATAAAACGCGCAGTACGATTCTTGACGAGTACATCCACTCGACACTGATCCTGCATCGTGCGGTGCGAGAGATGGGAGACCGTTTCGGATTCGCTACCTTCAGCAATCGTGTCGAATGTTTTGTCAAGGCAGTTCACGCAGCTTCGTTTAATTCGGTCTTTCGCCACGCGTTATATCCGCTTCGCGCAGCCCCCGTCGCGCCTGCATACGATGAAATCTGCTCTAGCCTGCGCAGTCGCGTCAAGCGTCGTGCCTTGGTTATCTTTTTCACCAGCTTGTCTGAGCCGCAGCTTGCCGAATCGTTTATTGAGGCGAGCCGTTTGCTTGCGCGTCAACACCTGGTGGTGGTCGCGTGCCCCATGGATACGCATGTCAAGCCGCTTTTTGTGCGTGAAAACGTAGTGGATCTCGAAGAGATTTACGGAGAATTGGCCGGTCATCTGCTTTGGAGAAAGGTTGCGGAAGTGCGTATGACCCTCATGGCAGTGGGAATTCGCATGCATAACGTTGCGCCAAGTAAGCTCGGGTTAGTCGCGGCGACAGAGTATCTGGAAATGAAGGAGCGACAGCTCCTATGATTCTGGATCTCGAACGCTTCCTCGCGCGCGAGCGTCCGAAATGGGACGAGCTTGACACGGCCTTACGGCGCTACGAGACAGATCGTTTTTATCGACCTTCATTTGAGGAGAGCACTCGTTTTTTCGACCTTTACCAGCACTGCACGGCCGCTCTCGGGCGGCTCCAGGAGATAGCGCAGCCGGAGTTATCTCAATATCTGGAAGACCTGGTGGCGCGCGCCTACGCCCAGATCCATTCAGTGCACGGGCGTTCACGATTTCGCCCATTTGACTGGCTGACTCAGACCCTTCCGCAGGTCTTCCGCCGTCAATGGCGTGCTTTCGTGGCGGCCGGTCTTCTGCTGCTATTCGGATGCAGTACCGGTGTTGTGCTGCTTAGTATAGATCCCGCTGCAAAAAGCGTGCTGATGCCATTTCCGCATCTTCTGAATGATCCGAACGCGCGTGTGAAACAGGAAGAGAAAGACAAGGGTAAGCGGCTCAACGGCCATCAAGTCGCCTTCTCGGCTTATCTGATGACGCATAACATCAGCGTTGCTTTTCTTTCGATGGCAGCCGGTATGACATTTGGCGTCGGCACGATTTTGATGATCTTTGCAAACGGTGTGGATCTTGGTGCTGTCTGCGCCGATTACATCCAGGCCGGACAAGGCACATTTCTGGCGGGCTGGTTGCTCCCTCACGGGGTGTTTGAAATTCCCGCATTGTTAATCGCTAGCCAGGCGGGACTTCTGTTGGCCGGGGCACTTATCGGCTGGCATAGTCGAGTACCGCGCATAGATCGCCTGCGGTTGATCGCAGGTGACGTCTTCACACTAAGCATGTGCGCCGCATTGATGTTGGTGTGGGCAGGAATCGTGGAATCCTTCATTTCGCAGTATCATGCGCCGGTACTGCCGTACAGCTTTAAAATCGGTTTTGGATTCGTCGAACTTGCGCTACTGATTTGGTTCTTTGCCAGAGCGGGAAGCAAACCGCGGGGGAGCACTTCCAGGCTGCTATGAACGGTCCACGGCTCAACCTTCAGATCCAGTTGTCGGAAGGGGTGCGGTTTGCCATTCCACTCGCTGGCCCGGTAAGTCGTTACTTCGCGTTTTTAATCGACATCTGCATCATTTCCGCTTTGACTACGGCGTTTCAGATCCTCACCTCGTTTATGCGTGCGCTCCAACAAGACATTGGGACGGGCCTTCTGCTGGTGTTCTATCTGGCCGCCTGGCTTCTTTACGGCATTCTGTCTGAATACTTCTGGTTTGGTCAGACGTTTGGCAAATGGCTGCTGGGCATACGCGTAATGGATTCCGCCGGCCTGCGGCTCCAGCTTCATCAAGTGGTTGTGCGCAATCTGGTACGCGTTGTAGATTTATTCCCACTGTTCGGTCTTGTTGGCGGAACTAGCATGATCTGTACACGGCGGTTGCAGCGGCTCGGCGATTTGGCTGCCGGAACTGTGGTTGTTCGGCGGAGTTTAAGCACCGGCATGAGCGGTCTTGATATCACGCGTGGGCGGTACAACTCCTTCTTGCAATACCACCTGCTTTGCGCGCAACTGCGTCAGAAAATAGCGCCCGAAATAGCCGCTGTTGCTTTGGATGCCATTCGGCGGCGCGATCTTTTTGAAGATTATGCCCGCGTGGCTCTCTTCAATGAGTTGGCCGCCTTCTTTCAATCCCTCGTAGCATTTCCAGCCGAGGAAACCGAACAACTGAGCTCAGAACAATATGTCCGAAATATAGTCGAGATTCTGTTCTCGCCCGTTGCACCCAGGCCCAAGACTCATGATCTTCCCACCCGAGCGTTAGCTTAACGCTTATTCGGCGTGAATCGCGCCAGGTCGTGTCCGCGCTCGCTTGAAAAAAAATACCAGCGGTATACAAGCAAAACAAGCCAGAGCCATATAACGAAAGTCATCCACATACGCCCATAGTCGAGCTTGGGCATGTAGCGTTCCGTTGAGTAGTTGCAGGGCAGCGTCGCTAGAACCGCTCGTCCCCATTGCATTGTGTGTGGCGACATAATTTTGCAATACCGCTAGCCTTTCTTGCGCAACGGGGCTCGTAGCCTGCAAATGACGTACAAGCTCTGTCCGGTGCAGTTGCTCATGCCGCGCCACAATTGTGTTTACAATCGATATCCCGATGCTTCCGCCAACGTTGCGAAGCAGGTTATACAGTCCACTTGCATTTCCTATCTGCTCGTTTGTCAGCGTGCCCATGGTTGTTGTGGAGAGCGGGACGAACACCATGCCTGATCCGAATCCGCTCAGAATGATCGCCCATAAAAATGACCACTGCGAGATGGCGAGATTGACTTGTCCAAACCATAAGCTGCATAGCGCGAAAATCGCGAACCCAGCGCCGATGAGCCACCTGTTATCCATGCGGGCGGTAAGAATACCAATGATGGGCATTGCGCAGATTGCGCCGATGCCACGGGGACTCACCGCAATGCCTGCCACTTCGGCCGTATAGCCCATCAGTTCCTGATAGAACAACGGCAACAACGTAATCATCCCGTAGATAGAGGCCCCGAACAGACCTATAAGCAAACACCCCAGCGCGAAATTACGATTTCGGAAAACCCGCAAATCGACCAGTGGCTTCTTTCCAAACCACTCCCATACGAGGAAAAGCACGAACGAAACGATCAGAATTCCCGCTGCCCATCGAATCCAAACTGCGCCGAGCCAATCGTCTTCCTGACCTTTGTCCAAAATGATCTGCAGGCATCCCAGCCAAAGGGCGAGCAAACCGAGACCCCACGCATCGATGCGTCCGGGCTTGGCGTTCTTTATGTATGGCGGATCGTCGACGAATCGCATGATCATGATGACGGCCAGTACGCCGATTGGAATGTTGATGTAGAAGCTCCAACGCCAGGAATAATTGTCGGTGAGCCATCCGCCAAATGTCGGTCCCAGGACGGGCGCCACCACCACGCCCAAAGCAAACACCGCCATCGCCATCCCGCGTTTCTGCGGCGGGAAGCTTTCCAGAAGAATCGCCTGCGATAGCGGCTGCAATGCTCCTCCGCCGGCGCCCTGAACGGCGCGTGCAAGCAACAGAATGCCTAAGCTAGGCGCCGCTCCACATAGGAATGAGGAGATGGTGAAAATGACAATACAAATCAGCAAGAATCGTTTGCGGCCAAAGCGCAGACTGAACCAACTGCTCGCCGGCAGCACGATGGCATTCGCCACCAGGTAGCTGGTCAGTACCCAGGTCGCTTCGTCATTCGTGGCCGAAACGCTTCCGGCGATGTACGGCAACGCCACGGACGCTATGGAAGTGTCCAGCACTTCCATAAACGTTGCCAGCATTACCGAAACGGCGATGAGCCAAGGATTAGCGGAAGGACGCCACTCTTGCGGCGATGCAGAGTTAGCTTCCGCCATGATAGATTCCGATTGTCATTGCCAGGCTGTATACGGTCAAGTTCTTGGATGTTGGCAGCCGGTCTGCTGCTTCCATTGATTTGCGCTGATCCGGCTACCGGAATCGATTTCAATTCACCGCGTAAATTTTTTCGGGCAACGTTATCTGTTTTCAAGCGCAGCTAAGCAAGAACAACTACTTAGATGGATGGCATGCAGAATGCATTTGATGAACATGGGCACTCTGTCGGAGGAGTCAAATGTCTTTCACGCTCTACATAGTTGGATACGTAATTTTGATCATCGGCCTAGCGCTGGGGGCTTACTATTTGCACGTGCCGGGTCATTGGATCGGTGTCGGCGCCTTGGTTCTTATTGGAATTGGTATCGCGAGCGGCGTTGCGCGTACCCGCCAAAAAGACCCCTCTAGTTAGAGGGTGCAGGGCGTGCCGTCCCTGGCCGTCGCCGCGCTTTTAAAACGACGTGAATTTCGTCATTGCGCGGATTGGTAAAGCGGCACGTGATGCGGCCTTGCGGATCAAGAGAAATGATGGCCGGAACGCTGACCTGAGTCAGCATCCAACCGTCCGGTAATGTAACTTCGTTTCGCGGCCTTCCTAAGGTGCGGTCCCAGACGAGTTCACCATTCTTGGCTGCGTATGCCGGATCCATATAGGTTTCAACGACGCGAATTCGAACGGATTGTCCTGCTTCGATGGGATGTGGCAAATCGCCCTGCACAACTACCTCATCGTCGGGCACAGCCGAAGGATAGTAGCCCAGAGCGTTCGTGTCTTTCCCCGTGACGTTATATGTTTTCAACTCTTCGCCTGTATCGAGATCGAAAATCTGCGATTGCACTACCGTGCTTCCTTTACGGACAAAGCTATGTACGGATTTCTGGCCGACGTGCGTCACGCTGAAATCGTGCGAGATCTTGAACTCGTGCGTAGCAGGGTCGAGTAGCCAGTAGCGGATCTCGCGGTCTTGTTCCGCGCGATGCATCTGTCCCGATGCAATCGGCGCCGTCAGTAGGCTGAGCAAAACGATAAGCTT
>Ga0070741_10003317_pt1 | contig 40313 bp, 40 predicted proteins | sample Coa_R1_4_FD_66440 | JGI IMG/M metagenome (GOLD analysis project Ga0070741, IMG submission 66440) | Surface soil microbial communities from Centralia Pennsylvania, which are recovering from an underground coalmine fire - Coalmine... | ecosystem: Environmental > Terrestrial > Soil > Unclassified ...
GGCCGGCGCTCGCGGCGACACGGTACCGGTCGGGTCCTACTACGGCTACGCGACGGGGATCATCGGCCTGCGGCTCTTCCCGAATCCCGACTTCGACGCAAAAGCGGCGCAGCAGTGGAATGCCGTGCGCTACTACATCGACGAGGATTACGCGAAGCAAGTGGTGCGGCCGTACCGCGTCGGCATGAGCTGCGCGTTCTGCCACGTCGGGCCCAATCCGCTCAAGCCGCCCGCCGACCCCGAGCATCCGAAATGGGAGAACCTCAGCTCGAACGTCGGCGCCCAGTACTTCCGCGTCGGGCACGTATTCGACTGGAAGGCGGACCCGAAGACTTTCCTCTTCCAGCTGTTCAACGCCTCGCGTCCCGGCACGCTCGACACGTCGTTCATCTCCACCGACAACATCAACAATCCGCGCACCATGAACGCGGTCTACGAGCTCGCGGCGCGCCTGGCGCAGGGCAAGCGCTGGGGACGCGAGACGCTCGCCGGCGGCGCGCTCGCGCACCGGCAGCTCGCCGGCTTCTTCGAGCCGCCCGATATCGCGTGGGCCCCGCACGTCCTCAAGGACGGCGCCGACTCCGCCGGGCCGCTCGCGGCGCTGAACCGCGTCTACGCGAACATCGGCGTCTTCAGCGAGGAGACGCTGGAGCGCGCGAGCGCCATCATCGGGCTGCGCCTGCAGACGCCGTTCGACGTGGCGGCGGCGCGGCGCAACTCCGCGTACTGGGAGGCGACCGAGCTGCAGACGCCCAACGTGGCGCGGTTCTTCCTCCGCATCAGCGGCGCGCATCGGCTGCGCGACGATCCGGAGGGGCGCAAGTTCCTCACCGGCGACGCCGAGGTCCTGCACCGCGGCAAGATCGTCTTCGCCGAGCGCTGCGCACACTGCCACTCGAGCAAGCTGCCCCCGGGCTCGCCGCTCGATGCGAGCGGCGGCTGCTCGGGCCGCGGCTACCTCGCGTGCCTCGAGCGCTACTGGAAATGGGCTTCGAGCGACGAGGTCAGGTCGAAAATGCGCGAGCTCGTGCTGCGCGACGATTTCCTCGACGACAACTTCCTCTCGACCGACCTGCGCGTCCCGGTCACGCTGCTGCAGACCAACGCCTGCAGCCCGATGGCGGCGAACGCGACCGCCGGGCACATCTGGGACAACTTCTCTTCATACGACTACAAGGACCTGCCGCCGGTCGGCTCGGTCACCGTGCACCACCCGCTCACCGGCGAGGCGCGGCGCTATGCAATTCCGGGCGGCGGGCGCGGGTACACGCGCCCGCCCTCGCTCGTCAGCCTGTGGGCGAGCGCGCCCTTCCTCCTCAACAACACGGTCGGCAACGCGAGCATCGATCCGTCGATCGCAAGCCGCGTCGCGGCGTTCGACCAGGCGATCGAGCAGATGCTGTGGCCGGAGAAGCGCGACCGGGACGATCGCCTGGGGAGCCTCGGCGTCGCGAAGATCGAGCGCACCACGCAAAGGAGCGACCTGCACCTCTCGCTCGGCTTCCTGCCGCGCCCGCTGCAAATCGTCTGGCCCGTCCTGAGCCGCCCGCTGAAGAAGTACGGCGTGACGACGTCCGGGCTCGACATCCGCGACATCCCGGCCGGGACGCCGGTCAACCTCATCGCGAACCTGGAGATGCGCTCGCAGGAGCCGGGCGTGCTGGGGCGCCTGTGGCACGACGTACGGGTCTACAAGCTCGTCATCGCCGCGGTCTGGCACTTCAATACCCTGCCGCCCGATCCGAGCGACGAGCAGATCCGCGCTGCGTTCGCGCCACTCGTGGATCCGCTGCTCGAGCTCAACAGCTGCCCCGACTTCGAGGTGAACCGCGGCCACTATTTTGGCGCTTCGCTCGGCGAGCGCGAGAAGCGCGACCTGATCGCCTTCCTCAAGACCTTCTAGCGATGAGCGAGTGCCTGCGCCGCAATTTCGGCCGCAACCGGGCTTGGGAGGCGCAGTGCCTGCGGCCGGCGAGCGAGGACCAGGTGCTCGAGATCCTCGAGCAGAGCGCGGGCAAAACCATCCGCGCCGTGGGTGCCGGGCACTCCTGGAGCGCCATCGCCGTCTCCGAAGTCTCGCTCGAGCTTTCCGCCTTTTGCGCCGTGGCGCTCGACGAGGAGCCGGGCGGACGGCTGATCGTGCGCGCCGGCGCCGGCTGCACGCTGCAGGCGCTGCTCGATTGCATCCGCGGTTGCGGCCGCACGCTGCCCACCCTCGGCGCGATCAAGAAGCAGACCGTCGCCGGAGCGGTCTCCACCGGCACGCATGGCTCGGGCGCACCGAGCCTGTCGCAATTCGTGGTCGGGGCGCGCCTTGCCGCGTACGGCGCGGACGGCCGCCCGCGCATCGTCGAGATCGGCAGGGGCGACCCCGCGCTCGAGGCGGTGCGCTGCGGGCTCGGCTGCACCGGGATCCTGCTTCGCGTGGATCTCGAAACGGTCTCGCGCTACGACATCGAGGAAGAAGTGCTGCGCTTCAGGTCCTACCGCGACGCCATGCGCGCGATGCCGGAATGGCCCCTGACGCAGTTCGCCCTGTTCCCGTATGCCTGGACCTGCCTGCTCTTCAAGCGGCGGCGGCGCCCCGGCGCGCGCTCGCCGTGCGAGCGGCTCTGGGCCTGGCTGCTGCGCGGCTATAACACCGTCTGGATCGACACCGTCTTCCATCTGGCGGTGAAGCTATCCGCCGGGCTCGGCGATTGCGCCGCGCGCTTCTTCCAGAAGCACGCGCAATGCGTCGCCGCGCCCTACAGGCGCGCGGACGATTCCGAGCCGGTGCTGACGCTGCACCATTACTACTTCCGGCACGAGGAGATGGAGCTTTTCGTGCCCGCCCGGCACTTGCGCCGCGCGCTCGCGGTGCTGCGCCTTGCGACGGAGATGTTCGCCGGCAATTACCTCGCCCGCGTGCCGAGCGCCGCGGCATTGCTGCGCCGCGCGCAACTGCACGATTCGCTGGAGAATCTTTGCGGGCGCTACACGCATCACTATCCGTACTCGATCCGGCGCGTGCCGCCCGAGTCCGGCCTCCTGGCGATGGGCAGCGCCCACCCGAGTGACAAGGGCGGGGACTGGTACTCGATCTCGGTGTTCACTTACCTGCCGCCGCACGCCCGCTCGGGCTACTACGCGTTCTGCGCCTGGCTCGCGCGCGCGATGCACCGGCTGTTCGGCGCGCGGCTGCATTGGGGAAAGCATTTCCCGCTCGGCGCAGCCGAGGTGGCGGCGATGTATCCGCAGGCGCAGCGCTTCCGCGAGCTCTGTGCGAGCTACGACCCGCGCGGCGTGTTCCGGAACGACTTCGTCCGGCGGCTCTTCTAGGGAACGTCGAGGCGCAGGCCGAGGCGGCTCGCCGCGATGAGCGCCTGCGTGCGGGTGGAGACGCCGAGCGCATGCAGCACTGCGCTGACGTGGATCTTGGCGGTGTTCTCGGAAATGTCCAGCCTGCGGGCGATGAGCTTGTTCGGCAGGCCCTTCAGGAGCAGCGACAGCACTTCGGCCTGCCGCGGCGAGAGCCCGAGCTCGGTGACCGAGCGCCCCGAGGCTGCGGGCGCCGCCGGCGCCGGCTCGTCGGCGCGCTGCTTCATCGCCTCGACCGGGATGTAGACGCCCCCGGAGACGATCAGGCGCAGCGCGCCGAGCAGGATGTCCTTGCCCGCGGTCTTCGGAATGAAGCCCATTGCGCCGAGGTCCAGCGCGGCGCTGATGCTCGCCGAATCGCTCGCGCCCGAGTACACCACCACCGGGAGATCGGGATACGTCTCGCGGAAGCGCTGCAGCGCCTGCACGCCCGAAACGCCGGGCAGCCCGAGATCGAGGATCACGAGGTCGAAGCGCGCCTGCTTCGCGAGCGCCATCGCCGCCTCGAGGTCGGCGGCGCTCTGCACGTCGGCGCGCTGGTCGAGCTGGCCGAGCGCGAGCCCCATGGCGCTCACCATCAGCGGGTGATCGTCGACGACGAGGATGCGCATCCCCTTGGGCCCCTGTTCCCTGAGGAGTCTTATGCTAAAGCACTAGGCCGACCGCGGGTAGCCCACTACTCCTTCTGCGCAATAGGCGCCGCACGGCGTCGCCCGCACACTGCCGGCGTTCCAACCACCCACAGGGGAATCGCCATGAAACGCAGCCTCATCGCACTTGCAGTCGTCCTCACCACCGCGTCGTATGCCGGCATGGAAGGCAACGACCGGTCGCTGCCGGCCTATCCGGAGATCGGCGCGCGCGAAGCCGCCACGCTGCTCGCGGGAGCCAACGGCTACCGCTTCGACGCCGGCCAGCCGACCCAGGACCTGGTGGTCCAGGACTACGGCTCGGTGTAGCGGAAGCAATTCGCCGCGCGGCGCTCAGCGCGTGACGCGCGGCGCGGCGACACCCTTCATGCCGCGCAGCTGCGCACCGAGCGCCTCGGCTTCGGCCTTGGAAGGCAGGCCGGCGATGCGCACGACGTACCGGAGCTTGTCGCCTTCTTTCGTCGGGCGGATCTCGGCGGGATAGCCGGCCGCGCGCAGCGGGTCATAGGCGGCAAGCGCGCCCGCCTGGTCGTCCGCCACCGCGAGCTCGAGCTTCCACGTCCCGCCGCGGCGCAGCGCGCCGCGGCCCTTCTCGATCTCGGTTTCCCTCGCCCACTCGTCGAGCTGCTTCCTGTCGACGAAGGCGACCGGCTGGGTCTTTCCGGCGCTGCGCTGGTAGAACTGCAGCGGCTGGTCCATGGTCACCGGCTTCTCCTCCGGCGCGCCGACCTCGATCTTGCCCTCGATCAGGCACACGATCTGGTTGTCCGCGCGCGAGCGCCCCCACAGGTCGGTGCCGCGGATGCCGGCGGTGACCTGCGCGACGTTGATGTTGATGTCGCGCCGGCGCTGCTTCACGACGAGGTCCGTGGTGAAGCGGAATGCGCCCTCGAGCACGCCGAGCGTCGCCTTGAAGAGATCCTTGGATGGCAGGAGCTCGGCGAGCTGCAGGCGCCCGTTCTCCCCGAGCTTGACGAAGCTGCCTTCGGCGAGCTTGAGAAGGAGCCGCGCGCCGGCGCCGGTGCGCAGCCGGTCGCCCGACTTGAGCTCCATGCCCGGCGTAAGCGGGGCGGGCGCCTTGCCGTCGCGCTCGATCCAGGCCGGCATCTGCACCCCCTCCACGACCGCCGCCGGCTGGGCGAGCGCCGCGGACGTCGCCGCGAGCATGGCGGCCGCCAACAAGAGCATTCTCATGCGGGTTCCTCCCTCGGGAAATTGTACGTTCTTCCGGCTGAGACCGCGCCGCGGCGGATAAAATTCCGCGTTCCATGCAAGAGCTCTACGATCCTCAGGCGGTCGAGCGCGAGGCGCAGGCCTATTGGGAGCGCGCGCGCTCGTTCCACGTCGAGGAAGACCCGGCGCGGCCCAAGTTCTACTGCCTGTCGATGTTCCCCTACCCGTCCGGCAAGCTGCACATGGGGCACGTGCGCAACTACACGATCGGCGACGTCCTCACGCGCTACCACCGCATGCGGGGACGCAACGTCCTGCAGCCGATGGGCTGGGACGCGTTCGGCCTGCCGGCCGAGAACGCCGCGATGGCGAACAAGGTGCCGCCCGCGAAGTGGACCTACGACAACATCGCCTACATGAAGGCGCAGCTGAAGAGCCTCGGCTTCGCGCTCGACTGGGAGCGCGAGCTCGCCACCTGCCGACCCGACTACTACAAGTGGAACCAGTGGCTCTTCACGCGGCTCTTCAGGAAGGGGCTCGCGTACAAGAAGACCGGCGTGGTGAACTGGGATCCGGTTGACCAGACCGTGCTCGCCAACGAGCAGGTGATCGAAGGCCGCGGCTGGCGCACCGGCGCGCTCGTCGAGAAGCGCGAGATCCCGATGTACTTCCTGCGCATCACGCACTACGCCGAGGAATTGCTCGCGGCGCTCGACGACCTGCCGGGGTGGCCGGAGCAGGTGAAGCTGATGCAGAAGAACTGGATCGGCAAGTCGGAAGGCGTACGCATTGGATTTCCCTATCGATTGGACGACGAAGACCGTGTGCTCTGGGTCTTCACCACGCGCGCCGACACGCTGATGGGCGCGACGTTCATGGCGGTCGCCGCCGAGCATCCGATCGCGAGCTTCGCGGCCGAGAGGAATCCCGAAGTGAAGGCCTTCGTCGAGGAGTGCAAGCGCGGCGCGGTGATGGAGGCGGAGCTCGCCCAGATCGAGAAGAAGGGCGTCCCGACCGGCCTGTATGCGACCCATCCGCTCTCCGGCGAGAAGCTCCCCGTCTGGGTCGGCAACTACGTGCTCATGGGCTACGGCGAAGGCGCCGTGCAGGGCGTCCCGGCGCATGACGAGCGCGACTACGCCTTCGCGCAGAAGTACGGCCTGCCGATCAAGCCCGTGATCCGCCATCGGCTGGGCGAGCGCGTCGATCCGCCCTGGAAGCCCGAGTATGCCGAGTACGGCACCTGCATCAATTCCGGTGCCTACGACGGTCTTGCTTATCAAGAGGCCGTGGACCGGATTGCCGCGGACCTCGGCAGGAAGAATCTGGGCGAGAAGCAGGTGCAGTGGCGCCTGCGCGACTGGGGCATCTCGCGCCAGCGCTACTGGGGCTGCCCGATTCCCATCGTGCACTGCGAGGCGTGCGGCGACGTGCCGGTGCCCGATGCCGAGCTGCCGGTGAAGCTTCCGGAGCACCTCGTTCCCGACGGCACCGGCAACCCGCTCGCAAAGATGCCGGAGTTCTATGCGACCCGGTGCCCCTCCTGCGGCAAGCCGGCGCGGCGCGAGACGGACACCATGGACACGTTCGTCGACTCGTCGTGGTATTTCGCGCGCTATGCCTGCCCCGGCCAGGACAAGGCGATGCTCGACGAGCGCGCGCGCTACTGGATGGCGGTCGACCAGTACATCGGCGGCATCGAGCACGCCATCCTGCACCTGCTCTACTCGCGCTTTTTCACGCGCGCGATGCGCGACGAGGGCCTGCTGCCCGGCGTGAGCGAGCCCTTCACCAACCTGCTGACGCAGGGCATGGTGCTCGCCGAGTCCTACTACACGGACGCCAGCGGCCGGCGTGAATGGGTGAACCCCGGGGACGTGCTCGTCGAGCGCGACGCGAAGGGCAACATCGTCTCGGCGAAGAGGTCCTCCGACGGCGTGCCGGTGCTCTACGACGGCATCGGCACGATGTCCAAGTCGAAGAACAACGGCGTCGACCCGCAGGCGCTGATCGAGCAGTACGGCGCCGACACGGCGCGCTTCTACACCATCTTCGCTTCGCCGCCGACCAATACGCTGGAGTGGAGCGACAAGAACGTCGCCGGCTCGGCGCGCTTCCTGAAATCGGTCTGGGCCTTTGCCTACAGGTTCTCGAAAGCGCTCAAGAGCCGGGACATCGACCGCCAGCGCCGCTTCCGCATCCATTCGGAGCTCAAGCAGGCGAACTACGACATCCAGCGCCACCAGTTCAACACCGTCGCCTCCGCCTGCATGAAAATCCTCAATGCGCTGGACGAAGTCGAGGAATGGAATGCGACCACCGAGGAGGGCCTGTCCATCCTGCTGCGCCTGCTCTCGCCGATTGCGCCGCACCTGTCGCACCACCTGTGGCGCGAGCTCGGCTTCGGCGAGGACATCATGAAGGCGCCGTGGCCGGAGGCCGACCCGGCGGCGCTCGAGCAGGACGAGGTCGAGCTCGTCGTGCAGGTGAACGGCAAGCTGCGCGGCTCGATCCGCGTGCCGAAGGCGGCCGACCGCGCGGCGATCGAGGGCCTCGCGCTCGCCAACGCCAACGTGCAGCGCTTCGTGGCGGGGCAGAATGTGAAGAAGGTCGTCGTCGTCCCGGGAAGGCTGGTGAACCTCGTCGTATGACCAAGCGCTTCGCCACCGCAGTGCTTTGCCTCGCGCTTGGCGCCTGCGGCTTCCACCTGCGCGGCACGGCGGACGTGCCCTTCGACAGCGTGTACGTGCCCGGCGCCAGCGGCGGCGTGGCGCTCGACCTCAAGCGCAACATCCAGGCCGGCACGCGGGCGAAGGTCGTTGACGATCCGAAAAAGGCCGACGCGATCGTCCAGTTCACGCAGGAGACCCGCGAGAAGGTGATCCTGTCGCTCTCCGGCACCGGGCGCGTGCGCGAGTACCGCCTCCTCTACCGCGTCGGCTTCCGCGTGCACGACGGCAAGGGCGGCGAGTACGTCCCGGCCACCACCATCCAGCTCTCGCGCGACATCACGTTCAACGACAGCGACGTGCTGGCGAAGGAGTCCGAGGAGCAGCTCCTGATCCGCGACATGCAGACCGACATGGTGCAGCAGATCATGCGCCGCCTCGCCTCCGCGCAGCGTCCGAAGGTGGCGGCGCAGTAGATGCAGCTGCGCGCAGAGCAGCTCGCGCCCCAGCTGAAGAAATCGCTCGCCGCCGCGTACCTGGTGCACGGCGACGAGCCGCTGCTCGCGCTCGAGGCGGCGGACGCGATCCGCGGCGCGGCGCGCGCCAAGGGCTATGCCGAGCGGGTCGTGCTGGAGCCCGGACGCGCGTTCGACTGGAGCGAGTTCCAGCACGCCACCGCGAACCTCTCGCTCTTCGGCGGCAAGAAGCTGGTCGAGCTGCGCCTGCCGAGCGGCAAGCCGGCCGCGGGCGCCGTCTCGGCGATCGTCGCTTATTGCGCGCGCCCCAATCCGGACGTCACGCTTCTCGTCACCATGCCGCGGCCCGACGCGCCGGGCTGGTGGAAGTCGGAGTGGTTCCTCGCGCTCGAGCGCGCCGGCGCGGTGGTCGAGGTGCAGCCGGTGGCGCGCGCGCAGCTCCCGGCGTGGATCGCGGAGCGCCTCGCGCGCCAGGGCCAGAGCGCGCCGCGCGAGGTGCTGGAGCATCTCGCCGACCGCGTCGAAGGCAACCTGCTCGCCGCCCACCAGGAGGTGCAGAAGCTCGCGCTGCTCGCGCCGCAGGGCGAGCTTTCCCTCGACGCGGTGCAGGAGGCGGTGGCCAATGTCGCGCGCTTCAGCCCCCACGCGGCGGCGGAGGCGCTGCTCGCCGCGAATCCCGCGCGCTACGCACGCGTGCTGGCCGGGCTGCAAAGCGAGGGCGAGCAGCCGACCTTCGTGCTCTTCGTGCTTTCCAGCGTGCTCTTCGTGCTGCGCGGCGCGCGGCGCGGCGCGCCGTTCGACGCGCTCTTTTCCCAGCACCGGCTCTTCGACAAGGGCCTGCAGCGCGCCGCGCAGGCGGCGGCGAAGCGCTATTCGGGCGCCGCGCTCGCCGCCGCGCTCGCGCAGGCGGCGCTCGTCGACCGCGCGATCAAGGGCGTCGCGCCGGGCGAGCCGTGGGAGGAGCTGCTCAAGCTTGGGCTAAACTTGGCCGGTGGAGCGAGCCGGTGATCTGAAAGGCATGATGCACGCGATGGGCCGCGCGGCGCGCGCGGCGGCGCGCGAGCTCGCGCGCGCAGACACCGCAACCAAGAATGCAGCGCTCGGCGCCCTGGCGGGTGCCCTGAGGTCCCGGAAGGAAGCGCTGCTCGCCGCAAACCGCGAGGACGTCGCCCAGGCGAAGGAAGCCGGGCGCGACGCCGCGTTCGTGGACCGCCTCGCCCTCACGCCGAAGTCCGTCGAGCTGATGGCCGAGGGCGTCGAGCAGGTCGCCGCGCTCGCCGATCCCGTGGGCCGCATCTCCGAGCGCGTGACGCGCCCGACGGGGATCGAGGTCGCGCGCATGCGCGTGCCGCTCGGCGTCGTCGGCATCATCTACGAGTCGCGCCCGAACGTGACCGCCGACGCCGCGGCGCTCTGCCTCAAGGCGGGCGACGCCTGCATCCTGCGCGGCGGCTCGGAGTCCCTGCGCTCCAACCGCGCCATCGCGGCGTGCGTGCACGCCGGGCTCGCCGCCGCCGGCCTGCCGCAGGCCGCGGTGCAGCTCGTCGACACACCGGACCGCGCCGCGGTGGGCGAGCTCGCCACCATGACGGAGTACGTGGACATCCTGGTGCCGCGCGGCGGCAAGGACCTCATCGCGCGCCTCGAGCGCGAGGCGCGCGTTCCGATGATCAAGCACCTGGACGGCGTGTGCCACGTCTACGTGGACGACAGCGCGGACCCCGACATGGCGGTGCGCATCGCGGATAACGCGAAGACCCAGCGCTACGGCACCTGCAACACCATGGAGACGCTGCTCGTCGCCGAAGGCATCGCCGGCAAGGTCCTCCCAAGGCTCGGCAAGATCTTCCGCGACAAGCACGTCGAAATGCGCGCCGACGCCGGCGCGAAAAAATTCATCCCGGAAGCGAAACAGGCGACCGAGGACGACTACTACACCGAGTGGCTCGCGCCGGTCGTGTCCATCCGCACGGTGAAAGGGCTCGACGAGGCGATGGAGCACATCGCGAAGTACGGCTCGCAGCATACCGACGCCATCGTCGCCGGCGACCGCGCGCGCGCCGAGCGCTTCCTGCGCGAGGTGGACTCGAGCTCGGTGATGTGGAACGCCTCGACGCGCTTCGCCGACGGCTACGAATACGGCCTGGGCGCCGAGATCGGCATCTCCACCAACCGGCTGCACGCCCGCGGGCCGGTCGGGCTCGAGGGCCTGACGACGCAGAAGTTCGTCGTCCTCGGACACGGCGAGGTCCGCACCTGACCGCTCGGCGCAAGTCCGTGCCTTGAAAGTCGGCGTTCTGGGCGGCACCTTCGATCCGGTGCACAAGGCGCACCTCGCGATGGCGCGGGCTGCGGCCGAGCAGCTCGGCCTGGACGAGGTACTCTTCGTTCCGACCGGAAAGACGCACTACCGCAGGCCCGCGCGCGCCGAGCCGCGCGAGCGCCTTGCGATGCTGCGCCTCGCCCTCGGAGGGGAGCCGCGCTTCCGCATCGACGAGCGCGAGCTCGCCGCCGAAGCGACCGGCTACACCGTCGATACGCTGCGCGCGCTGCGCCGCGAGCGCCCGGCGGACGCGCTCTACCTTCTCATCGGCACGGACCAGCTCGCAGCCTTCGGGGCGTGGCGAGATCCCGAGGAAGTGAAGCGCCTCGCCAGGCTCGCGGTATTCGAGCGGCCCGGCGCGCGAGCCGACGTCTCGGGCGTGCAGGTCGTCGCCATGGCGCCCCTCGCGATCTCGGCGAGCGGCATCCGCAGCCGTGCCGCGCGCGGCGACGACGTCTCGGATGCGGTGCCGCCCGCGGTGGCGGCCTACATCCGCGAGCACGGGCTCTATCGCTGATGGACCTGCGGCGCAAGCAGCGCGCGGTGATCGATGCCCTGGAGGACATCAAGGGGCGCGACATCCTGGTCTACGACACCGCCGCGATGCCCTCCATGTTCGAGCGGGTCGTCATCGCGAGCGGCGACTCGACGCGCCAGGTCAAGGCGCTCGCCGACCACGTGCAGGAGAAGCTCAAGGCGCTCGGCGCGCGCGTCTTCGGCGTCGAGGGCGAGAGAAACGGCGAATGGGTGCTCGTCGACCTCGGCGACGTCGTGGTGCACATCATGCATCCGACGGTGCGCGAGTTCTACAACCTCGAGGAGGTGTGGGGCGGCAAGCGCGTGCGCCTGCGCAGGCCGCAGCCCGCGAAGAAGGCCCGTGCCAAGGCTGCGCGTCCTCGCCGTAAGTAGCCGCCTGCCGGCCTGGGCGGAGTCCGCCTGCGCGGAGTATGTGCGGCGCATGCCGCGCGGCTACGAGCTCGAGCGCGTCGCGCTCCGGCCCGGGCCGCGCGAGGGCACGCGGCTGCTCGCCGCGGTGCCGAAGTCGAGCCGCCTCGTGGCGCTCGACGAGCATGGGCGCGATCTCACGACCGCGCAGTTCGCGCCGCTCCTTTCCCGCGAGACGGCATTCGTGATCGGCGGCGCCGACGGCCTGGGCGCCGAGGTGAAGCAAGCGGCGGCGCTCCTCGTGCGCCTGTCCTCTCTCACGCTGCCGCATGCGCTCGCGCAGCTCGTCCTCGTGGAGCAGATCTACCGCGCCGCGACGCTCCTCACCGGCCATCCGTATCATAGGGAATAGGACTTTTCCCGTGGCGAGCCCGGTCGACAGCGGCATCTATCTCGCTTCGCGCAGCCCGCGGCGACGCGAGCTGCTCGCGCAGATCGGGGTGCGCTACCGGCTGCTTCTGTTCCGCGCCCATCCCGGGCGCGCGCTCGACGTGGACGAGGCCCCGCTCGCCGGCGAAGCGCCGGCCGCGTACGTCGAGCGCTTGGCGGCCGTCAAGGCCGAGGCCGCGTGGACCTCGCTCGAAAGCCGCAACCTGCCGCGCGCGCCGGTCCTCGCCGCCGACACCACCGTGGCGGTCGAGGGCGCCATCCTCGCCAAGCCCGCGGACCGCGAGGACGCCGCCGGGATGCTGCGACGCCTTTCCGGGCGCCGCCACGAGGTGCTCACCGCGGTGGCGCTCAAGGACGGCGACTGGATACAGGGCGCGCTGTCGGTTTCCGAGGTGGCGTTCAAGCCGCTCTCGGAGCACGAGATCCGCCAGTACGTCGCCACGGGCGAGTGCGACGACAAGGCGGGCGCTTACGCGATCCAGGGGCGCGCGGCCCGCTTCATCGCGGATCTGAGGGGCAGCTATTCCGGCGTCATGGGGCTGCCGCTCTACGAAACCGGCCAGCTGCTCGAGCGCCTCGCGCGCGAGCGAAGGCATCCGTGAGCGAAGACATCCTCATCAACATCGCGCCGCAGGAGACGCGCGTCGCGGTGCTCGCCGCCGGCGTGGTGCAGGAGCTGCTCATTGAGCGCGCCGCGAGCCGCGGCCTCGTCGGCAACCTCTACATGGGCCGCGTGGCGCGCGTGCTTCCCGGAATGCAGTCGGCGTTCGTCGAGATCGGCCTGGAGCGCGCCGCGTTCCTGCACGTCGCCGACCTCTGGGGCAAGGAGGCGGGCCGTCCGATCGAGGCGCTCCTCACCGAGGGTCAGGCGCTCCTCGTGCAGGTGGTGAAGGACCCGATCGGGACCAAGGGCGCACGCCTTTCGACGCAGCTCTCGGTCGCCGGCCGGCTCCTCGTTTACCTGCCGCAGGACACGCACATCGGCATCTCGCAGAGGATCGAGGACGAGACCGGGCGCCAGGCGCTGCGCGAGCGGCTGCGCGAGCTGCTGCCCGCCGGCGAGAAGGGCGGCTACATCATCCGCACGCTCGCCGAGACGGCTGTGGAGAGCGAGCTGCGCGCGGACGTCGAGTACCTGCGCGAGCTGTGGCGGGAGATCGAGGCGCGCTGCGCCGCAGAGGGGAAGCTTCCGCGCCTGGTGTACGAGGACCTCTCGCTCGCGCAGCGCGTGCTGCGCGACATGGTGGGCGCCCAGACCCAGCGGGTAGTGGTGGACTCGCGCGAGAACTTCCAGAAGCTGTGCGCCTTCGCCGAGCACTACATGCCCGAGGTGCGCGGCCGCCTGGAGCACTACTCGGGCGAGCGCCCGCTCTTCGAGCTGCACAACGTCGAGGCGGAGATCGAGCGCGCGCTCTCGCGCCGCGTCGACCTCAAGTCCGGCGGCACGCTCATCATCGACCAGACCGAGGCGCTCACCACGATCGACGTCAACACCGGCGGCTACGTCGGCGGCCGCACCTTCGACGACACCATTTTCAAGACCAACCTGGAGGCGGCGCAGGCGATCGCGCGCCAGCTGCGCCTGCGCAACCTGGGCGGCATCATCGTGGTCGACTTCATCGACATGGAGAGCGCGGAGCACCGCGCCGCGGTGCTGGAGGAGCTCAAGCGCGCGCTCGGCCGCGACCGCACCCGCATCACGGTGAACGGCTTCACCGCCCTGGGGCTCGTCGAGATGACGCGCAAGCGCACGCGCGAGTCCCTCGCGCACGTGCTGTGCGAGCCCTGCCCGACCTGCGGCGGCCGCGGCGAAGTGAAGACCGCGCACACGGTGTGCTACGAGATCCTGCGGGAGATCCTGCGCGAGTCGCGCGCCTTCCGCGCGCGCGAGTTCCGCGTGCTCGCCTCCCAGCCGGTGATCGACCTCTTCCAGGAGGAAGAGTCGGCCTCCCTCGCCATGCTCTCCGACTTCATCGGCAAGCCGGTGTCGGTCCAGGTCGAATCCAGCTACACGCAGGAACAATACGATATCGTCCTGATGTGATGGACCTCTGCTTCACGCCCGCCCGCCGGCTGGCGCAGCTCCTGCGCAGCCGGAAGCTCTCCGCGACCGAGGTGGTGCGCGCGTTCATCGCGCAGATCGAGCGCGTGAACCCGAAGGTCAACGCGATCGTGACGTTCCTTCCGGAGGAAGCGCTGAAAGCGGCGAAGGCGGCGGACCGCCGCAAGCCGGTGGCGCCGCTGGCCGGCCTGCCGATCGCGTTCAAGGACATGCTGCCGACGAAAGGAATCCGCACCACGTTCGGCTCGCCGATCTTCGCGCACAACGTGCCCGAGGCCGACGCGCTCATCGTCGAGCGGCTGCGCGCAGCGGGCGCGATCACGCTCGGAAAGACCAACACGCCGGAGTTCGGCGCGGGCAGCCAAACGTTCAACGCGGTCTTCGGCGCGACGCGCAATCCGTACGACCTGACGAAGACCTGCGGCGGCTCCTCCGGCGGCGCGGCGGTCGCCGTGGCGACCGGCATGCTGCCCTTCGCCGACGGCTCGGACTTCGCCGCGAGCCTGCGCAACCCCGGAAACTACTGCAACGTGGTGGGCTTTCGCCCTTCACCGGGTCGCGTGCCGGCGTGGCCCGCCGCCAATCCCTGGAGCGCGATGTCCGAGCTCGGCCCGATGGCCCGCACGGTATCGGATGCGGCGTTTCTCCTGTCGGCGATGGCCGGTCCGGATGCGCGCTCCCCGGTCGCGCTGAGCGAGCCCGGCTCGATCTTCAGCCGCGATCTGCGGCGCGACTTCCGCAAGGTCCGCGTGGCGTGGAGCCGCGACCTCGGCGGCCTGCCGATGGATCCGCGCGTGACGCGCGCCCTCGAGAGGATGATCCCGGTCTTCGAAAACCTGGGCTGCGTGGTCGAAGAGGCCGAGCCCGATTTCGCCGGCGCGGTGCAGGCGTTCGAGACGCTGCGCGCGTTCATCTTCGTGAACCGGCACGGGCCGCTCCTCAAGGCGCATCGCGACAAGCTGAAGGACGACATCGTCTCCAACATCGAGCAGGGCCTGCGCCTCAAGGCGCAGGACATCGCGGCGGCGGAAGGAATGCGCATGCAGCTTTTCCATCGCATGCGCACGTTCCTGGAAAAGTACGAGTATCTCCTCTGCCCGGTGAACCAGCTTCCGCCCTACCCGGTGGAGACCGAATGGCCGAAGGAGATCGCCGGCGTGAAGATGGCGAGCTACCTCGACTGGATGAAGAGCTGCTACTACATCACCATCACCGGGCATCCGGCGATCTCGGTGCCGGCCGCGTTCACCGACGCAGGCCTGCCCGTCGGGCTGCAGATCGTCGGGCGCTACCGCGCCGACTTCTCGGTGCTGCAGCTCGCGCACGCCTTCGAGGGCGAGACCGCGGCCTGGAAGCGCAGGCCGCCGGTCAGCGTAACCTAGAATCCCGCCTCACCATGTCGTGGCTCATGGCTGCGGTCTACGACCGCTTCATGCAGGGGAGCGAAGAAGCCTGCCTCGCGCGCTGGCGCGCGGAGCTGCTGCGCGAGCTGTCCGGCGCGGTGCTGGAGGTCGGCGCGGGCACCGGCGTCACGCTGCCGCACTATCCGAGGACGCTCGCGCGCCTGGTCCTGTGCGAGCCGGACCCGCACATGCGCCGCAGGCTCGCAGAAAAGCTCGCCGCCGCCGGCCTCCAGGCGGAGCTCTGCGACGCCGGCGCCGAGCGGCTGCCCTTTCCCGATGCTTCGTTCGACGCGGCGGTCGGCTCGCTCGTGCTCTGCTCGGTGCGCGACCCGCGCGCCGCGCTCGCCGAGATCGCCCGCGTGCTGAAGCCCGGCGGCCGCCTGGTCTTCCTCGAGCACGTCGCCGCGGACGGCAAGCCGGAGCGCCTGAAGTGGCAGCGGCGCATCGAGCCTGTTTGGAAACGCCTGATGGACAATTGCCACCTCACGCGGCGCACCGAGGCCGCGATCCGGGACGCCGGCTTTACGCTCGAGCGCATCCAGCGCGAGAGCATCCGCAAGGCGCTGCCGATCGTGCGCCCGAGCATCCGCGGCGTGGCCCGAAAATCCGAGTAACCCGAAAGGAGCAGCCATGAAAGCACTTCTCGCCGGCGCGCTTTGCGCCTTCTCCCTCGCCGCCGCCGCGGCCGTCAAGGAAACGCCCGTCACGTACAAGGACGGCGACACGACCATGAAGGGGTTCGTCGTCTACGACGACGCGATCAAAGGCAAGCGGCCCGGCCTGATCGTGGTCCACGAGTGGTGGGGCATCACCAAGCACATCCACAACGAGGCGCGGCGCTTCGCGCGCCAGGGCTACACCGCGTTCATCGCCGACATGTACGGCGACGCGAAGACCGCCGACAACCCGAAGGACGCGGGCGCGCTCGCCGGCTCGGTGATGAAGGACCCGAAAGCGATGGAGGCGCGCTTCAACGCGGCGCGCGAGGCGCTCGCGAAGCAGCCGACCGTGGACGCCTCGCGCATCGGCGCGGTGGGCTACTGCTTCGGCGGCGCGGTCGTCATCAACATGGCGCGCGCGGGCGCCGATCTCGCCGCCGTCGCGGGCTTCCACGCCTCGCTCGGCCTGAACACGCCCGCCCCGGCGCCGGGCAGCGTGAAGGCGAAAGTGCTCGTGCTGAACGGCGCGGACGATCCGTTCGTGAAGCCCGAGCAATACGCGAAGCTCGAGAGCGAGATGAAGGCGGCGAATGCCGACTACCGCGTCGTGCAGTACCCGGGCGCGGTGCACGCCTTCACCAATCCGGAGGCGACCGCGCTCGGCAAGAAGTTCAACCTCCCGGTGCGCTATGACGCCAAGGCGAACAAGGAAGCGGAAGCCGAGTCGGCGAAGTTCCTCGCCGCGAACCTGAAGAAGTAAAGTCAGTCGGCGTAGACGCCGGCCTTCTTGATGAGCGGGGACCACTTCTCCGTCTCCGCCTTCACCATCGCCTGCAGGGCGGCCGGCGTGCCTTTGTCGGCCGGCATCGTCGTCGCGCCGAGCTCGGCGAAGCGCTGCTTGACCGCCGGGTCGTTCAGCGCGTACTGCAGCGCCGAGACGAGCCTGTCGAGCGCCTCCTTCGGCATGCCTTTCGGCCCGTAGAGGCCGTGCCAGATGCTGACCTCGAACCCCTTGAGGCCCTGCTCGTCGAGCGTCGGCACGTCGGGAAGCGAGGCTACGCGCGTTTTCGTCGTCACGCCGTACACCTTCACCTTGCCGCTCTTGATCTGCTGGGTGGTATTGGTCGTCTGATCGCACAGCAGGTCGACCTGACCGCCGAGGAGATCGTTCAGCGCCGGTCCGGTGCCTTTGTACGGAACGGTGAGGAGGTCGGCCTGGATGGCGCTCGTGAACAGCACGCCGCACAGATGCGAGGCCGCGCCGATTCCCGCGTTCGCGAGGCTCATCCTGTCCTTGTTGGACTGGATGTACGCGAGCAGCTCCTTGAAGTCCTTCGGCGGCAGCGCCTGCTTTCCGATCAGCGTCATCGGCACGTCGTTGATCAGCCCGATGTAGTCGAAGTCGGTGAGCGGATTGAAGCGCAGCTGGCGGTAGAGCGCCGGGATCGTCGCCATCCCGATGTGATGGATGAGGATCGTGTAGCCGTCGGGCTTCGCATTCTTCACCAGCTCCGGGGCGAGGATGCCGCCGGCACTCGGGCGGTTCTCGATGACGATCGACTGCCCAAGGGGCTTCGACATCGACTGCGCGACCACGCGGGCGACGGTATCCGTCGGGCCGGGCGCGAAAGGCACCATCAGAGTGACGCTTCGGTTCGGGTATTGCTGGGCCTGGCCGAGGCCGGGGGCGGATGCCAGCGCAACAAGAGCGACGACGAGCAGCGGCTTCATCTTGAATCCTCCTCTCCCGATGGATCGCGCAATTTGGTGCAAAACGCGATTCCCGGCAATCGGGTCGACACTACGGGAGGAAGCTCGGCGCTGCGATTTCGCGAAGGTGCTTCGAGGGTGTCTGGCGCGCCCGGCGGGATTCGAACCCACGACCCTTGGCTTCGGAGGCCAATACTCTAATCCGCTGAGCTACGGGCGCTTTTCCAAGCTAAAATCATACCTTTATCCAATAACGAGGCCAATGCCCGATGGCTGGAGACCACGACCCGCATTCGTCGTTCATCAAGACCCCGCAGCAGCTCATCGTGGTCGTCCTGCTCTCGTTCCTGGTGCCGATCGTCGGCATCATCCTCGTCGTCCAGCTCGTGATCCACAAGCCGAGCGCCGATCCGAACGCGCTCACCCCTGAAGCGGTGGCGGAGCGCCTGCAGCCGGTGGGGCGCGTCGAGTTCGGCGCTGCCGGCGGCGGCACGGCCGGCGCGAAGAGCGGCGAGCAAGTCTTCAAGGCGGTCTGCACCACGTGCCACACGGCCGGCGTCGCCGGCGCGCCGAAGGTCGGCGACAAGGCGGCGTGGGGGCCGCGCATCAAGCAGGGCCTCAAGGGACTCCTCGCTTCGGCGACCAAGGGCAAAGGCGCCATGCCGCCCAAGGGCGGCGACGCGTCGCTCAGCGAAGATGAGCTCGCGCGCGCGATCGTCTACATGGCGAACCAGTCGGGTGCGAGCTTCAAGGAGCCGGCGGCACCGAAAGCCGCGGCTCCGGCGCAGCAGCAGGCCGCGGCCGGCACGCCGGCGGCGGCGGGGGCTCCGGACGGCAAAAAAATCTTCGACAGCGTGTGCACCGCTTGCCACACCGCCGGCGTCGCGGGCGCGCCGAAGATCGGCGACAAGGCGGCGTGGGCGCCGCGCATCGCGACCGGGATGGACACGCTCGTGCAGACGGCGCTGAAGGGCAAGGGCGCCATGCCGCCCAAGGGCGGCAACCCGTCGCTCGGCGACGCCGACGTGCGCGCGGCGGTGCAATATATGGTCTCGCAGAGCAAATAGATCTGGAGTTCCTCTTCGTCATCGACCCGCCCGGGTCGCTCAAGGCCTACAAGGACACGACCGTCACGATGATGCGCGCCGCGCAGGCGCGCGGCCACGCGGTCTGGATCTGCGGGCAGCCGGATCTGCACTGGTCGAAGAGCCGCGTCGCGGCGCGCTGCACGCGTCTTTCGCTCGCGGACAACGACGAGGACTGGTACCGCGCGCACGAGCCCGCGGAGCGCCCGCTCGCGGGCTTCGGCGCCGTGCTGATGCGCAAGGACCCGCCCTTCGACCTCGAGTACGTCGTGAGCACGTGGCTGCTTTCCGCGGCGGCGCGCCAGGGCGCGCGCGTCTTCAACGCTCCCGACGCGATCCGCGACCACAACGAAAAGCTCGCGATCGCGGAGTTCGCGCAGTTCGTCGCGCCGACGCTGGTGAGCCGCGAGCCCGAGCGCCTGCACGCCTTCATCGACGAGCAGCGCGACGTGGTGCTGAAGCGCCTCGACGTCATGGGCGGGGAGAACATCTTCCGCGTGCGCGCCGACGACCCCAATCGCAACGTCATCGTGGAAGTGATGGCGCGCGGCGGCGCGCAGACCGTCATGGCGCAGCGCTACATCCCCGAGATCGCCGAGGGCGACAAGCGCGTGCTGCTGATCGGCGGCAAGCTCGTGCCGCACTGCCTCGCGCGCATCCCGAAGCCGGGCGAGTCGCGCGGCAACCTCGCCGCCGGCGGCCGCGGCGTCGCGCAACCCCTCACGCGGCGCCACCGTGAGATCGGCGAAGCGCTCGGCCCGGTGCTTGCGAAGCGCGGCCTGCTCCTCGTCGGGCTGGACATCATCGGCGACTGGCTGACCGAGGTGAACGTCACGAGTCCGACGTGCTTCCGTGAGATCACGGACCAGAGCGGGTTCGACGTCGCCGGCATGTTCCTGGACGAGCTCGAAGGTGCGCTCGCGTGATCGGCATCCTGCTCGTCACGCACGGCGAGATCGGCACCGCGCTCGTCGCGAGCGCGGCGCAGATCCTCGGCGCGCCGCCGAAGCAGGTCGCGACGCTCTCGGTCTGGCGGCAGGACGACCCCGACGACCTCGTGCTGCGCGCGCGCGAGCTGATGGAGACGCTCGACGCCGGCGACGGCGTGCTCGTCCTCACCGACATCTTCGGCGCCACCCCGGGCAACGTGGTTTCCCGGCTGCTGCAGGACGGGCACGTGGAAGGCGTCTCCGGACTGTCGCTCCCCATGCTCCTTCGCGTCGTCACCGGCCGCAACGGCGCCCATCCGGTCGCGCTGCGCGGACTGGTCCAGCGCGCAATATCCGGAGGCGCCGAGGGCGTCGTCCATATGAACAGCGACCGCTGCTGCGATGCCTAGCGCGAGCGCGGAGATCGTCAACAAGCTCGGGCTGCACGCGCGCGCCTCGGCCAAGCTGACCCAGCTCGCGAGCGGCTTCGCCTCGGAGATCTGGCTCTCGCGCAGCGGCCGGCGGGTCAACGCGAAGAGCATCATGGGCGTGATGATGCTCGCCGCGGGCCAGGGCACGAGCGTGCTGGTGGAGGCCGAGGGGCCCGACGCCGACGCGGCGATCGCCGCACTGCTGCAACTGATCCGCGATAAATTCGGCGAAGGGGAATGAACTTCGTCCTGCACGGCTATCCGGTCTCCGCGGGGATCACGATCGGCTATGCGCACCTCGTGTCCACGGCGCGCCTGGAAGTGGCGCACTACGAGGTACCGGAGATCGACCTCGAGAGCGAGGTTGAGCGCTTCGACGTTGCCATTGCGCGCGCGCGCGAGGAGCTCGCGGCGCTGAAGGCGCACATCCCGGCGGGCGCGCCGGCCGAGTTCGAGGCCTTCCTCAACCTGCACCGCATGATCCTCGACGACTCTTCGCTCGCCGAGGCGCCGCGCGAGCTCATCCGCACGCGGCGCGCGAACGCGGAGTGGGCCCTGGTGCAGCAGATGGAGAAGCTCACCGCGCGCTTCGACGAGATCGACGATCCCTACCTGCGCGAGCGCAAGGCGGACGTGCAGCAGGCGGTCGAGCGGGTGCTGAAGGCGCTGATGGGCGGCCAGGCGCTCCCCGAGCCGGCGCTCTCCGAGGAGCAGAAGCTGATCGTCGTGGCGCACGACCTCTCGCCCGCCGACATGATCCTCTTCAAGCGCCACCACTTCGGCGGCTTCGTCACCGACGTCGGCGGCGTCACCTCGCACACGGCGATCGTGGCGCGCTCGCTCGGCATCCCGGCGATCGTCGGCCTGCATCATGCCCGGCAGACGATCAGCGAGGGCGAACTCCTCATCGTCGACGGCATGAACGGCGTCCTGATCGTCAACCCGGACCCGCTGGTGCTCGCCGAGTACCGCCTGCGCCAGTCGCAGCTCGGGCTCGAGCGCCAGAAGCTGAAGCGCCTGAAGTCGACGCCCGCGACCACGCTCGACGGCACGCCGATCGAGCTCTACGCCAACATCGAGCTGCCGCAGGACATGCAGGAGGTGCTCGAGGCGGGCGCCGAGGGCGTGGGGCTCTTCCGCACCGAGTTCCTGTTCCTCAACCGCAAGGACCTGCCCGGCGAGGAAGAGCAGTTCGAGGCCTACCGCGAGGTCGCGCGCGCGATGCAGGGGCGGCCGGTCGTGCTGCGCACGCTCGACGTCGGCGCCGACAAGGCGATCGACGGCAACGGCATGCCGCATACCATGCCGAACCCGGCGATGGGCCTGCGTGCGATCCGCTTCTGCCTCGCCGAGCCGCAGATGTTCCTCACGCAGCTGCGCGCCATCCTGCGCGCCTCGCACTACGGCCGCGTGCGCATCCTCCTGCCGATGCTCGCGCACGCGCACGAGATCGAGCAGACGCTCGCCCTCATCCTGCAGGCGAAGCAGCAGCTCGACGAGCGCGGCCAGCCCTACGACAAGGGCATCGAGGTGGGCGGCATGATCGAGATTCCCGCGGCCGCGCTCGCGCTGCCGATCTTCATGCGGCGGCTCAACTTCCTCTCGATCGGCACCAACGACCTCATCCAGTACACGCTCGCCATCGACCGCACCGACGACTCGGTGGCGCACCTCTACGACCCGCTGCACCCGGCCGTGCTGACGCTGGTGGCAGGCACCATCCAGACGGCCACCCGGGGAGGAACCCCGGTGGCCGTGTGCGGGGAGATGGCGGGCGACCTGCAGCTGACGCGCCTCCTCCTCGGCCTGGGCCTGCGCAATTTCTCGATGCATCCCTCGCAGCTCCTCGCGATCAAGGAGCGCATCCTGCGGACCAATCTTTCCGAGGTGCAGGCGCTCTCGCAGCGCGTGCTGCGCGCGCACGACCCGGCGAAGACGCGCGAGCTCCTCGCCCGGCTCAATTCCTAGCGATGCCCGGGCCGCTCGACGGGGTTCGCGTCCTCGACCTCACCAGCGTGGTGATGGGCCCTTACTCGACCCAGATCCTGGCCGACTTCGGCGCCGACGTGATCAAGGTCGAGTCGCCCGAGGGCGACAACATGCGCTGGGTGTGGCCCTTCCGCAATCCGGGCATGGGCCATATCTTTCTCAACGCCAACCGCAACAAGCGCTCGATCGTTCTCGACCTGAAGAAGCCGGCCGCGCGGGACGCGTGCCTCGCGCTCGCGAAGCGCGCCGACGTCCTCGTCTACAACATCCGCCCGCAAGCCATGGCCCGCCTGCGCCTCTCGTATGAAGACGTGAGCGCAGTAAACCCGAAAATCATCTATGTCGGCTGCTTCGGCTACAGCCAGCGCGGCCCGTATGCGGCCAAGGCGGCCTACGACGACCTCATCCAGGGCGCGGCCGGCGTGCCCTGGCTCCTCAAGAAGCAAGGGGCGGACTCGCCGCGCTTCGCCCCGGTGATCATCGCCGACCGTTCGGTCGGGCAGCAGGTGGCGAGCGCGGTGAGCGCGGCGCTCTACTACCGCGAGAAGACCGGCAAGGGCCAGCGCGTCGACGTGCCGATGTTCGAGCACCTGCTGCAGATCGTGCTCGGCGAGCACCTGGGCGGCTACACCTTCGAGCCGGCGATCGGCGAGCCGGGCTACGCGCGCATGCTCTCGCCCGACCGGCGCCCGTACCAGACGAAGGACGGCTACGTCTGCGCGCTCATCTACAACGACAAGCAGTGGAAGGCCTTCTTCGAGCTGATCGGCCGGCCGCAGATGATGGCCGACGCGAGCTTCGCGACCTACGAGGCGCGCAGCCGCAACTACGATCGGGTCTACGGCATGGTGGCCGACGAGATGCGGAAGCGCACCACGGCCGAGTGGCTCGAGGGCCTCGAGCGCGCCGACATTCCGGTGCAGCGCATGAACAGCCTCGACGACATCGCGGCCGACCCGCACCTCGCGGCGATCGGCTACTTCTCGAGCGTCGAGCACCCGAGCGAGGGCCGCATCAAGTCCATGGCGGTGCCCTCGGAATGGTCCGAGTCGAAGCCCGGCTACCGCCGCCACGCGCCGCGCCTGGGCGAGCACACTCGCGAGGTGTTGCGCGAGGCCGGGCTTGCCGAAGGCGACATCGAGGCAATGCTGCGCTCGGGGGCGGCGAAGGAACCTTAGCTATAATCCCGCTGCGCCGATTTGATATCAGCTTGCGGGCGCAAAACAAATACAGCTAAAGAGATGAACGCACCGCACGACAGCAGCTCCGTAGGCCCGGTCCACGCGCAGATCGCCAAGTTCGAGCAGCCCCTGCGGCTGCGAAGCGGCGCGACGCTGCCGTCCTACGAGCTCGCCTACGAGACCTACGGCGAGCTGAACGCCGCGCGCTCGAACGCGGTGCTCGTCTGCCACGCGCTGAACGCGTCGCACCACGTGGCGGGCTTCTACGAAGCGGATCCGTCCAGCGTGGGGTGGTGGGACAACCTGGTCGGGCCCGGCAAGCCGCTCGACACGCGGCGCTTCTTCGTCGTGGGGAACAACTACCTCGGCAGCTGCTTCGGCTCGACCGGTCCGGCATCCGCCAATCCGGCGACCGGCAAGCCCTGGGGCGCCGACTTCCCGGTCGTCACCGTCGAGGACTGGGTGCAGGCGCAGGCGCGCCTCGCCGACCGCCTCGGCATCGAGCGCTTCGCCGCCGTGATCGGCGGCTCGCTCGGCGCCATGCAGGCGCTGCAGTGGACGCTCTCGCATCCCGAGCGCGTGCGCCACGCGCTCGTCATCGCTGCGGCGCCGAAGCTCTCGGCGCAGAACATCGCCTTCAACGAGGTCGCGCGCCAGGCGATCATGACCGATCCGGACTTCCACGGCGGCCACTACTACGAGAAGGGCGTGGTGCCGGTGCGCGGCCTGCGCATCGCGCGCATGATCGGGCACATCACCTACCTCTCGAACGACGCCATGATGGAGAAGTTCGGGCGGCTCCTGCGCCGCGCGAGCCTCGGCTTCGATTTCGACATCGACTTCGAGATCGAGTCCTACCTGCGTTACCAGGGCGACAAGTTCTCCTCGTACTTCGACGCCAACACCTACCTGCGGATCACCAAGGCGCTCGACTACTTCGACCCGGCGGCGGACTTCGGCGGCGACCTCACGGCGGCGCTCGCCCGCGCCAGGGCGGCGTTCCTGGTCGTGTCCTTCAAGTCGGACTGGCGCTTCGCGCCGGAGCGCTCGCGCGAGATCGTGCGCGCGCTGCTCGACAACCGGCGCATCGTGTCCTACCTCGAGATCGACGCCCCGGGCGGCCACGACGCGTTCCTCCTCGAGGATCCGCGCTACCACGGCGCGCTGCGCGCCTATTTCGCGAACATCGACCTGTGACGCCGCCGGAACAATCGCTCCTCGCCCGCCGCCCCGACCTCGTCGCCATCGCGCAATGGGTGCACCCGGGCGCGCGGGTGCTCGACCTCGGCTGCGGCGACGGGGCGCTGCTGCGCTATCTCTGGCAGGCGCGCGAAGCGCCCGGCTACGGGGTGGAGATCGTGGACGACAGCGTGCTCGCCTGCGTGGAGAACGACGTCAACGTGATCCAGGCGGACCTCGAGAGCGGGCTCTCGCTCTTCGCCGACGGCTCCTTCGACTGCGTGATCCTGTCGCAGACGCTGCAGGCGGTGCACCACACCGAAGGCATCCTGCGCGAGATGCTGCGCGTGGGGCGCGAGGCGATCGTGAGCTTCCCGAACTTCGGCCACTGGGCGGCGCGGCTGCAGGTCGCGCTGGGGCGCATGCCCGTTTCGGAGTCGCTGCCCTACGAGTGGTACGAGACCCCGAACGTCCATCACTGCACGATCACGGATTTCGAGGACCTGTGCCGCCGGCTCTCCATCCGCATCCGCGAGCGCCTGGTGCTGCACGAAGGCAAGGCGGTGAGCGCGCTGCCGAACCTCTTCGGCAGCCTCGCGGTCTACCGCTGCACGAGCGACTAGGCCTTACCTGGAATGGGCGCGGCCCGCCGAGCCGATGGACACATCGGCAAGGCCGCTGCGGATCATGAACCAGAAGAGCACCACCCCGGGAAGCGCGGCCGCGGTCGTGAGCAGGTAGAAGCTGACGTAGCCCATGTTCTCGAGCATTGCGCCGACGGTCGTGCCGGTGAGGAAGCGGCCGGCGATGCTCGCGAGCGCCGAGAGCAGCGCGTACTGCGTCGCGGTGAAGCGCAGGTTGCAGAGCGCGGAGAGGTAGGCGACGACCGTCACGCCGCCGATGCCGCTCGCCAGGTTCTCGAATCCCACCGCCGCCGCCATGCCGGCGTTGGTGTGGCCCGCGGCGGCAAGGAGCGCGAAGCTCAGGTTCGACACCGCCATCAGGACGAGGCTCACGAGGACCGAGCGCTTCATGCCCAGGCGCGCATAGAGGACGCCGCCGATGAACACGCCGATGAGAAGCGCGACGAAGCCTATGCCGACGTCGTAGAAGGCGACCTCGTCGTTCGTGAAGCCGAGGTCCTGGAAGAGCAGCCGCAGCGTCAGGTTGGCGAGCGTGTCGCCGATCTTGTGGATGAGGACGAAGAGCAGCACGACGAGCGCGCCTTCGCGCCGCACGAACTCGGCGAGCGGGCTGAAATAGGCGCGCAGCGCGGCGAGCACGCCGCGCGCGGGCGCCGGCTCCTGGTGGCGCCGCGGCTCGCCCATCACCGCGCCGACGAGCATCGCGGGAAGCGCGAACAGCGCGCACGCAAGATAAGCCGTGCTCCAGCCGGCGCGGGCGGCGAGCACGAGGGCGAGGCCGCCCGCGGCGGCCGAGCCGATGCGCCAGCCGTATTGCGACATGCCGGAGCCGACGCCGAGCTCCTCGGGCTCGAGCAGCTCGATCCGGTATGCGTCGATGATGATGTCGAAGGTCGCGCCCGCGATGCCCACGAGCAGCGCGGCGAGCGCGACCGTGTGCAGCGCCTGGCGCGGATCGGCGACCCCGAGGAAGGCGACCGCCCCGGCGACGACAACCCCCGTCAGCCACAGCCAGCTGCGTCGCTGGCCCCAGCGGCCGATCCACGGCAGCCGCACATGGTCCACCACCGGCGCCCAGAGGAACTTGAAGTTGTAGGCGAGAAAGGTGAGCGCGAACGCCGTGACCGCGCTCTTCGTCACCCCGTCCTGCGCGAGGCGCGTCGTGAGCGTCGCGCCGATCATCGAGAACGGGAAGCCCGACGAGATGCCGAGGAAGAGCGCCGCGAGCGGCGCCGGCCGCAGGTACGGGCCGAGGCCGCTAGAGCGCATGGTCGTAGTCGACGATGAGCGGCGCATGGTCGGAGAAGCGCCGGCGCTTGTAGATCGACTCCTTCCGCGCACGCGCGGCGACGCCGGGTGTCGCGATCTGGTAGTCGATGCGCCAGCCGACGTTCTTCGCCCAGGCCTGGCCGCGGTTCGACCACCAGGTGTACTGGTCCGGCTTCGTGTTGAGCTTGCGGAAGACGTCGACGAATCCGATCTCGTCGAACACGCGCGTCAGCCAGGCGCGCTCCTCGGGCAGGAAGCCGGAGTTTTTCTGGTTGGCGCGCCAGTTCCGCAGGTCGATCTCCTTGTGCGCGATGTTCCAGTCGCCGCACAGGATGATGTCATCGCCTCGCTCCCTTATTTTTTTCAGATGAATGAGGAAGCGCTTGAGAAACCTGAATTTCGATGCCTGCCGGTGCGGCCCCGCCGATCCGGACGGCAGATAGACCGAGACGATCCAGAGCCTTCCGAAGCGCGCTTCGACGTAGCGCCCCTCGGCGTCGAACTCGCGCGCGCCGAAGCCGCGCTTCACCTCGTCCGGCGTCTTGCGGCTGTAGATCGCGACCCCGCTGTAGCCTTTCTTCTCGGCGAAGGCGTGGCAGGCCTGGTAGAGCTTCAGGCCGTGGAGCCTCGCGTCGAGGTCCGCCTCCTGGCACTTCATCTCCTGCAGGCACACGACGTCGGCGCCCTGCGCGGCGAGCCAGCGGAAAAGCCCCTTCTTCGCCGCCGAGCGCACGCCGTTCACGTTCAGCGTGATGATGCGCATCTAGCGGGGAAAGGCGCCGATGCCGCCGTGCTCGAGCGACCAGCGCGCCGGGGCGGCGAGGAAGCGCTGCACCTCGTCGGCCGCCGCGCCGTCGAAATAGCCGCCCGCGCGCGCGGCATCGAGGACATGCTTCCAGCTCGCCAGATAGTGCAGCGAGATCCTCTCCTCCGAGAGAAGGCGAACGGTCTCCGGGAAAATGTCGTAGAAGAACATGACCAGCACGTGATCGGCGCGGGCATCGATGGCGCGCAGGGCGCGCACCCGCGCAATCTTCGTGCGGCCGTCCGTGGTGACGTCGTCGACGAGGAGCACGCGCCGTCCCGGCGCCAGGGCGCCCTCGATCGGCGCCTCGCGGCCGAACCCGAGCGGCTTGCGCCTCACGTAGAGAAGCGGCAGCGACAGCCTCTCGGCGATCCAGGCGGAATAGGCGATGCCGCTCGCTTCGACGCCGGCCACCGTGTCGAACTGCTCGAAGCCGACGCGCGCGAGCACCGTTTGCGCGGCGAGGTCCATGAGGCTGGCGCGGATGCGCGGGAAAGAGATGAGGCGCCCGACATCGATGTACACCGGGCTCGCCCACCCGGAGGACAGGAAGAAGGGCTGCGCGGCGCTGTACCGGACCGCGCCCGCCTCGAGGATCATGCGCGCCGTCAGGGCGGCGATCTGCTTGTTCATGCCTGGGTCACCGCGCGGTAGAGCACCTCGACCCCCATCATGAAGTCGTCGAGATCCATTTTTTCTTCCGGGTTGTGCGAGCCCTTGTCGTTGCGCACGAACAGCATCGCCGCCGGCACGCCCTCGTTGGAGAAGATCGCCGCGTCGTGGCCCGCGCCGCTCGGGATGTCGATGCAGGGCACCTGGAGCGCCGCGCAGCCCTGCTTCAGCCGCGCCGCCCAAGCGCCGTCGATCCGCGCCGGCTCGGAAAGCACGCGCTCGCCGAACTCGAACCGGACCCCGCGCGCCTTCCCGATCGCCGCCGCCTCGGCGAGCGCGAGGCGGTGGAACGCCTCGATGGTCTCGAGGGACTGGCTGCGGATCTCCAGGGAGAAGCGCACGTCGCCGGGAATGCGGGAAGGCGAGTGATCGCGCGGGTCGGTGCCCACGACGCCGCTCGTCACGACAAGGTCGACGCCCCGGGCGTTGAGCGCCTGCCAGTTCTCGTCCAGGCGCGTCAGCAGCTCGGCGAGCGCGAACACCGCGTCCTGGCGCAGCCAGCGCGGCACGGCGCCGGAATGGCCCGCCGCACCGTGGCAATGGGCGCTGATATGCCGCAGCACGCCGCGAATCCCGGTCACCACGCCCACCGGCACCTCGCGCGCCACCATGATCGGGCCCTGCTCGATGTGCAGCTCGAGCCAGGCGCCGATCGAGCGCGGATCGATCAGGCGCTCGCCCGCCGCGATGCGCTCGACCTGCGCGCCGCATTCGCGCATGTGCTCGGCGAGCGGCCGGCCGCTGTCGCGCTGCCGGCGCTCGAGGTCGTGCGCCGTGAGCCTGCCGAAAAGCGCGTACGAGCCGAGGTAGGGCTTGCCGAACCAGGCGCTTTCCTCGCCGCGCAACCCGACGAGCGCGAGCGGGCGATCGTGCTTCGCGCGCTTCGCCTTGGCGAGGCAGAGCAGCCCGGCGACGACCCCCGCGAGCCCGTCGTAGTTGCCGCCCTCGGGAACCGAGTCGAGGTGCGAGCCCATCCAGGCGGCTCCTTCCTTGCCCGGAGCGAGCTCCACCACCAGGTTCGCCGCGGCGTCGCGACGCACCTCCAGCCCGGCGTCGCGCGCGGCCTTCTCGATGACTTCGATGGCTGCGCTCTCCGCCTCGCTGTACGAGGGCCGTGTGACCCCAACCCGCGCCGCCGAGCGGCTGCGCACCTGCTCGAAGAGCTCGGCGGCGAGCTCGCGGTCCGCGGAGTCGAACGCTTTCATCCGCTCTGCTGCGCGAGGCGCAGCCAGCGGTCGGTCAGGCCCGGATCGATGCGCACCGCGCCGACCAGGTCGCGGATGCGCGCGACGCCGTGCCGCTCGCAATAGGCGACCAAGCCGTCGATCACATGGATCATCGCGGCCGGATCGAGAAAGGACGCGGTGCCGACCTGCACGGCGGCGGCGCCCGCCAGCAGGTGCTCGACCGCGTCGTCGGCCGTGACGATGCCGCCGCAGCCGATCACCGGGATGCGCACCGCGCGCGCGCACTGGAACACCATGCGCACCACCACCGGCCGGATCGCCGGCCCGGACAGCCCGCCCATCACGTTGCCCAGGCGCGGCTTCCTCGTCTCGGGATCGATGGCCATGCCGAGGAGCGTATTGGCGACGACCAGCGCGTCGGCGCCCGCCTCCTCGGCGGCGCGGGCGATCTGCGCGATGTCGGCGACGTTCGGCGTGAGCTTCGCCCAGATCGGCACCCGCGCATGGCGCTTGATGGCGGCGATCGCGCGGTGCGTGTCCTGCGGGTCCATCGCGAAAGCGCGGCCGTCGGCCTCGATGTTCGGACAGGAGATGTTCGCCTCGATCGCCGCGACGCCCGGCACGGAGAGCGCCTCGCACGCGGCGGCGAACTCCTCCGCGGTGTCCGCAGAGACGCTCGCGACCACCGGCGTGGGAACTCCGGCGTAGTGCGGCAGCACCTTGTCCACGTAATAGAGCAGGCCGTTCGAAGGAATGCCGATCGAGTTCAGCATGCCGCCCTCGGTCTCCGCGACGCGCGGCACCGGATTGCCGATGCGGCGCTTCGGCGTGACGCTCTTCGTGACGAGGGCGCCCAGGCGCGAGAGGTCCATCGCGTCGGCGTACTCGTGCGCGAAGCAGCCCGACGCCGGCATGACCGGGTTTTTCAGCTGCACCGAGCCGATGCTGACCGCGAGGTCCACGGGTTCAGCCAAACTGCACCTCCCCGGCGACCGCCTCGAGCGGGAACACCGGCCCCTCGCAGCACACGCGGCGGAACACCTTGGCGCCGCCCTCGTTGAACAGGCGCACGCAGGAGAGGCACACCCCCATCGCGCAGGCCATCTGCTGCTCGAGCGCCACCTCGCCCTGCGCGCCGAGCTTCTGCAGCAAGGCGAGCAGGCGGTTCGAGCCGCAGGTGTAAATCATGTCGGGCCGCTCCCCGGCGAGGAGCCTCGCGAGCAGCGCTTCGACGCGCTCCACGCCCGAGCTGCCGTCGCTGTCGAACACCGCATGCACGTCCGCCGCCGCGCCGCGCAGGAATTCCGCGCGCATGAGATCGCCGGGCGCCCGCGCCGAGAGCACGGCCGTGATCGCGACGCCGGCCCGCGCGGCGAGCGGCACGAGCGGCGCCATCGTGGCGAGGCCGACGCCGCGCGCGACGAGGAGCACGCGGCGCCAGGCCGGCGAGAAGCTGAAGCCGCGGCCGAGCGGCCCGATGATGCTCAGGCGCTCGCCCGGCTGCAGCGCCTCGAGCGCGCGCGTGCCGACGCCCTTCACGTGATAGAGGAACTCGATGCGCTCGTCCTCCGGGCCGATGCCGTAGACGCTCATCGGCCGTCGCAGGAAGGGGTGCTCCGTCGGCGTCAGCGGGCAGGCGAGCTGGAAGAACTGGCCGGCCACGGTCTGCCGCGCGAGCGGCGCGGGGCAGCGCAGGCGCATGTACTTGTAGCGCTTGTTCACCCAGGTGTGCTCGATCACCTCGCAGCTATGCGTCGCCACCTTCATAGCAGGAGCCGCGGCAGCGCCGTGGAGATGGAGGGGATGTAGGAGATCACCATCAGCACTGCGATGTTGACCCAGATGAAGGGCCACACACCGGCGACCACGTCCTCCACCGGGCGCTTGAGGGAGCTCGAGGCGACGAAGAGATCCAGTCCGAACGGCGGCGTGATCATGCCGATGCAGATGTTGAGGGTGACCACCATGCCGAAGTGCACCGGGTCGATGCCGAGCGACGAGGACAGCGGGAACAGCGTCGGCAGGAAGATGAGCATGATCGAGTTCGCGTCGATGAACATGCCGGCGATGAAGAAGAGCACGTTCACCACCATGAGGAACCCGACCCAGCTGACATGCCAGTCCTGCGCCCACTGCAGCAGCGTCGCCTGCACCTCGCCCAGGGTGATGAAGTACGCGAGCAGCGACCCCATCGCCAGCAGGACGAACACGACCGAGGTGGAGACCGCGCTTTCCTGGGCGATGGCGAACACGTCGCGCCACGTCAGCGAGCGCAGGACGAGCACCTCGACGAGGATGGCATAGGCCACGGACACCGCGGCGGCCTCGGTCGCGGTGAAGTAGCCGGCGAAGATTCCCGCCAGGATGATGACCTGCATGCCGAGCGCCCAGCCCGCCTCGCGCAGCGCGCGCCAGCGCTGCGCGCTGCTGCTGGAGTCTCCCGCGCGGATCCCGCGTCGGTACGCTTCCCAGGCCACCAGGCCCATGAACGCCAGGCCGAGCACGATGCCGACGGCGAGCCCCGCGGCGAAGAGGCCGGCGATCGACGTGCCGGTGAGCCAGCTGTAGACCACGAAGGTGATCGAGGGCGGGATCAGAAGCGCGCACTCCGCCGAGGACGAGATCAGGCCGAGGCTGAAGCGCTCGGAAAAGCCCGAGCGCACGAGCTCGGGGAACGCGATGCGTCCCATGGCGGCGACGGTGGCCGGCGCGGAGCCCGCCGCGGCGCCGAACACCATGACGGCGGCGACGGTGGAATGCCCGACCCCGCCGCGATACCGGCCAAAGAGCGCGCTGAAAAGATCGGCCAGCTGCTTCGCCATCTTGCCGCGCGCCATCAGGTCGGCGGCGAAGATGAAGAACGGGATGGCGAGCAGCGTCACCACCTCCACGCCGCCGAGCATGCGCTGCGGGATGGCGACGGGCGGCATGTCGGGGTAGAGCACATGCTTGATCAGCACCGAGGGCAGGCCCATGACGAGCAGCATCTCGAAGCCGAGCGCCAGCATCGCGAGCGCAAGCACGAAGAGAACGAGCGCGATCATCGGTCAGACATGCAGCGACGGATCGACCTGAACCGCGTGCCGCTCGTTCGCCCCGGCGAGCTCCAGGGCATAGCGCATCCCGAGGAGCAGGAACCCCGCCGGCATCGGGCCGTAGAGCCAGCTCATCGTGATGTCGAGCGTCGGGCTCACCTGCCCGCTGCGCAGCACGAGCAGCGTCATGGTGAAGCTCACTTGCGCGACGTACAGGCTGAAGGCGAGGCCGGTGAGATCGATCGCGAGCTTGACGCCGCGGCGCAGAGGGGCGGCGAGCTTCAGCAGCACGCTCGTCATGGCGATCTGCCGGCCGCGCTCGAGCGCGAGGCCGAGCCCGAGGAACACCATCCACACCAGCCCGAACAGGCAGATCTCGTCGATCCACGCCAGGCTCGAGGCGATGCCCGGCGCGAGCTCGCGCACCAGGACGTTCGCCGAGTACGCGAACGACATCGCCAGCATGAGGATCGCCAGGAGAAAGCTCTCCAGGCGCCTCAGCACGGCGAGCGCGACGCCCATGCGGGACCGGCCTTCCCGGGCTAGATGCCCAGGCGCTTCGCTTCCTGCTGGTACAGGTCGAGCAGCCTCTTGCCCTCGGCGCCCGCGCGCTCGAGGTACGCCGCCTGCGCCTTCGGCGCCATCGCGGCGCGCAGCCGCTTGCGCTCCGCCTCGTCCGCGACCCGCACATTGACCTTGCCCGACGCCTTGATGAGATCGAGCGCCTTCTGCTGCGCTTCCTCCTTCGCCTTCTCGGTCGGCGCGCGCATCTCGTCGAGCGACTTCAGGATGGCGTCGCGGTCGGATTGCGAGAGCTTCCCCCACCAGCCCGGGTTCACGAGGAACACGTCCTCCATGGAGCCGTGCTCGGTGACCACGAGGTATTTCTGCACTTCGTGGAACTTCATCGTCGAGATGGTATCGAGCGGATTTTCCTCGCCGTCCACCACGCCCGTCTGGAGCGACGTATAGAGCTCGCTGAAGTTGATCGCGACCGCCGAGGCGCCCACGGCGGCGAACTGCTCGATCAGGATCTTGGAGTCCATGACCCGGAATTTCTGGCCCTTCAGCGCATCGAGGTGGTCGAGCGGCTTGTTGGAAGTGATCGACTTGCGCCCGTTCGGCCAGAGCCGCAGCGCGAGCAGGCCGCGCGAGTTGAAGCTGTTGAGGATCGCCTGGCCGAAGGCCGACTCGCGCAGCCGCTGGCTCTTCGCGCGGTCGGTCGGGAAGAGGTACGGAATGTCGAGGACGGACACGGCCGGGTTGAAGCCGCCGAGGAACGCGGCCGGCATCATGGTCGCCTCGATGGTGCCGAACTGCACGCCCTCGACCATCTGGCGCGCGTTGCCGAGCTGCGAGGCGGGATAGAGCTGGATCTCCACCTCGCCGTTGGTGCGGCTGCGCACCAGCTCGGCCACCTTCAGCAGGCCCTGGTGGCGCGGCTGCGTCGGCGCCTCCAGGTGCGCGATCTTCATCGTGTACTTCGCCTTCGATTGCGCCTGCGCCGCACCTGCGGCGCCGAGCGCCGCGGCGAGCGCGGCGAAAACAAGTCCCCTTCTCGACCGATTCATGCTTCCCTCCTTGGGTGTTCTAGCTTTCCGGGAACGACGACACGCCGCCATGCTCGGCGGACCACGCCGCGGGCGCCTTGAGGAAGCGCTCGACCTCGTCGATCACCGCCGGCGCGAAATGCTTGCCCTGCTTCACCACCCGCAGCACGTCCCACCACGTCGCGAGGTGGTGCAGCTGCACGTTGATCTCCTTCAGGATCTTCTTCGACTCCGGGAAGATATCGTAGTAGAACATGACGAAGACGTGGTCCACGTGCGCGCCCGCGTCGCGCAGCGCCTTGCAGAAGTTCACCTTGCTGCGGCCGTCGGTGGTCAGGTCCTCGACGAGGAGAGTGCGCGCCCCCTCCTCGATGTGGCCCTCGATCTGCGCGCCGCGGCCGAAGCCCTTCGGCTTCTTGCGCACGTACTGCATCGGCAGCGACAGGCGGTCGGCGATCCATGCGGCGTACGGGATGCCCGCGGTCTCGCCGCCGGCCACGGTGTCGAACTGCTCGAAGCCGACGTCGCGCACGATGGTAGCGGTGGCGAAATCGATGAGCGTCGAGCGCACGCGCGGATAGGAAATCAGCTTGCGGCAGTCGATGTAGACCGGGCTCGCCCAGCCGGAGGTGAAGATGAAGGGCTTGCCTTCGGAGAAATGCACCGCCTGGACTTCGAGCATCATCTTCGCCGTCATGTCGGCGATGAAGGACTGGTCCGCAAAAAGCATGCGCCATTCTACCCGGGTAGAATGGGCTCCCGAGGGAGATGGCCGGGACCAACCGCAGGGAGAAGGGGATGATCAGGACCTCCGCATTCATCGTCGCCGCCTTGGCGCTCGCGCCGCTCGCCGCCTCCGCGCAGTCGTTCCGCTGCGTCGGCAAGGACGGCAAGAAGTACTACGGCTCCACCATTCCCCAGGAATGCGTCGGGCAGCGGGTCGAGCAGCTGGACAAGCAGGGCAGCGTCATCCGCCGCATCGACCCGGAAGGCGACGAGAAGGCGCGCGCCGCGAAGGAGGCCGACGCGGCCAGGAAGCGGCAGGAAGAGGCCGCCAACCGCGAGGAGAGCCGCCGCAACCGCGCGCTGCTCGCCACCTACACCAGCGAGAAGGACATCGACGACGCGCGCGGCCGCGCGCTCGAGGACAACCAGAAGGCGGTGAAGGAAGTCGAAGCGCGCATCGCCGACCTGAAGAAGAAGCAGGCGGGCTTCGCGAAGGAAATGGAGTTCTACCAGGAGCCGGCGGCGAAGGACTCCAAGGGCAAGCCCAAGCCCGCCGCCAAGGCGCCCAAGATCCCGCCGAAGCTGAGCGAGGACATCAAGAACACCGAGATCGACCTCGCGGCGCAGCAGCAGCTGCTCGACGTGAAGAAGAAGGAAGTCGACGCGATCAACGCGAAGTACGACGAGGACAAGAAGCGCTATCTGGAGCTGACGAAGCGCCGCTAGGCGCTAGCCGGCCAGCTTGCGGCGCAGGATCTCGTTCACCTGCGCCGGGTTCGCCTTGCCCTGCGTCGCCTTCATCACCTGGCCGACGAGCGAGTTGAACGCCTTCTCCTTGCCCGCGCGGTAGTCCGCCACCTGCTTCGCGTTGGCGGCGAGCACCTGGTCCACCAGCGGCTCGATCGCGCCCGCATCGCTGATCTGCCTCAGGCCGCGCTGCTCGATCACGGCGTCGGCGCTCGCCGCGCCCGCCCAGAGCGCATCGAACACCTCCTTCGCCATCTTCCCGGAGAGCGTGCCGTCGGCGACGCGCTTCAGCAGCCCGGCAAGCGCCGCGGGCGCGACCTTCGCCTCCTCGATGCCCGCGCCCGCCTCGTTCAGCGCGGCGGTCAGCGCGCCGGTCTGCCAGTTGGCGCACAGCTTGGGGTCGGCGCCCGAGTCCTTCACGAGAGCCTCGTAGTAGTCCGCCGCCGCGCGTGACGCCGTCAGAAGCGCCGCGTCATAAGCGGGGAGCGCGTATTGCGCCACAAACCGCTCGCGCCGCGCCTCCGGCAGCTCGGGCAGCGAGCGCCGGATTTCCTCGACCATTTTTTCGCCGACGACGAGCGGCAGCAGGTCCGGATCCGGGAAGTAGCGGTAGTCCTGGGCGTCTTCCTTGCTGCGCATGGAGCGAGTCTCGTTCCTGTCCGGGTCGTAGAGCCTGGTTTCCTGCTCGATTATTTTTCCATCCTCCAAGAGCTCGACCTGGCGCCGCGCCTCGAACTCGATCGCCTGCTCCATGAACCGGAACGAGTTCAGGTTCTTGATTTCGCAACGCGTCCCGAGATTCGGCTGATTCGCTTTTCTGACCGAGACATTGGCGTCGCAACGGAACGATCCCTCCTGCATGTTGCCGTCGCAGATGCCGATCCACACGACAAGCGCGTGCAGCGCGCGCGCATAGGCGACCGCTTCCTTCGCCCCGCGCAGGTCCGGCTCGGAGACGATCTCGAGCAGCGGCGTGCCGGCGCGGTTCAGGTCGATGCCGCTCATGCCGTGGAAATCCTCGTGCAAGGACTTGCCCGCGTCCTCCTCGAGATGGGCGCGGGTCAGGCGAATGCGCTTTTCCTTGCCATCGACCAGGATCGCGAGCGAGCCGCCCTGCACGATCGGCAGCTCGTACTGGCTGATCTGGTAGCCCTTCGGCAGGTCCGGGTAGAAGTAGTTCTTGCGCGCGAAGACCGAGCGCGGGTGGATGGTCGCGTTCACCGCGAGCCCGAAGCGCACGGCGTGCTCGACCGCGGCGCGGTTCAGGACCGGCAGCACTCCGGGGAGCGCGACGTCGACCGCCGAGGCCTGCGTGTTGGGCGCGGCGCCGAACGCGGTCGGCGCGCCGGAGAAGATCTTGCTCCTGGTGCGCAGCTGCGCGTGCGTCTCGATGCCGACGACGACTTCCCAGCTCATTGCTGGCGAATCTCCGGACGCAGCAGGCGGCATTGGCCGCGCCGGTCGACGAGAAGCGGCTCAAAGGCGCCTTCGGCGGCGCAGCGCGCCTCGCAATGCTCGGCGGCGATCTTCACATAGTCGCCGAGCTCGCGCAGCGTCACCCTGCACGACCCCGCCGCAAGGCGCAGCCCGTCGCTCAGCGGCTGCTGCTCGAGGCCGGACACGGCGCACGCCGCGCTGCCGGCGCGCGAGCGCCACTCGAACGATCCGGGCTTCAGCTTGCCCGCCTCGAAGACATAGGCGAGCGACGATTCGTAGCGCGCCCCGCCCGCCTCGCAACGCACCGCGGCGCTGTAGCGCTCCATCGAGGGCAGCCGCTCGGAGAACTCGAAGCGCTCGCGCTCCTGCCCGCCCGGGCCGTAGCGGGTACCGCGGAACACGCCTTCATGCCAGGTGCCGCGCAGCTCCGCGGTCGGCGGACGGCCGTAGAGGATCGCGCTCGTGCCCTCCTTCAGCGTCGTGACGCCGAGCTGCGGGCTGCGCTCGCCCTCCACGAAGCGCCGCACCAGGGTATCGAGCAGCACGTACTCGCCCGCGACCTGCCAGCCGCCGTCGGGCCGCTCGGTCGCGTTCAGGACGAGGAGCGCGCCGCGGCTGCCGAACTGGCCGTAGAGCTCTTTGGTCTCGCTTTTCTCCTGCGCGGACGCAAGCAGCGGGACGAGGACGAGAAGCGCGAGCCAGCGGTTCATAGCGGGGCCTCCGCGGGGACGCGGCGATGCCAGTCGGTCGCCCGCTGGTAGAGCGCCGCCGCCCCGAGCAGGCGCGCCTCCGAAAAATGCGGACCCATGAGCTGCAGGCCGACGGGCAATCCGCCGGCGTCGAAGCCGCACGGCACGCAGAGCCCGGGCAGGCCGGCGAGCGAGGCCGGCACGGTGAAGATGTCGCCGAGGTACATCTGCACCGGGTCGTCGCTGCGCGCCCCGATCGGAAACGCGGTGCCCGGCGCCGCCGGCCCGGCAAGAAGGTCGCATTCACGGAATGCGGCGTCGAAATCCTGCGCGATCAGGCGCCGCACCTTCTGCGCCTGCAGGTAGTAGGCGTCGTAGTAGCCGTGGGAGAGCACGTAGGTGCCGACGAGGATGCGGCGCTTCACTTCGGCGCCGAAGCCTTCCGCGCGCGTACGGCAGTACATGTCCATCAGGTCGTCGTAGCGCGTCGCGCGATGGCCATAGCGCACGCCGTCGAAGCGCGAGAGGTTGGACGATGCCTCCGCCGGCGCGATCACGTAGTACGCCGGCACGCCGAGCGCGGCGTTCGGCAGCGCCAGCGGGACGATCTTGGCGCCCTCGGCCTCGAACCAGCGCAGCGCCTCCTCGACGGCGCGCCGCACATCGGGCTCGAGCCCGTCGCCGAAGAACTCGCGCGGCACTCCGACGCGCAGGCCGCGCACCGGCGCGGCGAGCGAGCGGGTGTAGTCCTCGCGCGCGCGCTCGAGGCTGGTCGAGTCGCGCGGATCGAACCCCGCCATGACGTTCAGCAGAAGCGCGAGATCTTGCGCGCTTCTCGCCAGCGGACCCGCCTGGTCGAGCGACGAGGCGAACGCGACGATCCCGTAGCGCGAGACCACGCCGTAGGTCGGCTTGATGCCGCAGACGCCGGAGAGCGCCGCCGGCTGGCGGATCGAGCCGCCGGTGTCGGTGCCGGTCGCCGCGGGCGCCATGCGCGCCGCCACCGCGGCAGCCGAGCCGCCGGAGGAGCCGCCCGGGACGCGCTCGCGGTCCCAGGGGTTGCGCACCGGGCCGAAGTGCGAGCTCTCGCTCGAGGAGCCCATGGCGAACTCGTCCATGTTGCACTTGCCGAGCAGCACGGCGCCCGCCTCGGCGAAGCGCTCGACGACGTGCGCGTCGTAGGGGCTGACGAAGCCCTCGAGCATCTTCGAGGCGCAGGTCGTGCGCAGGCCGCGCGTGCAGAAGATGTCCTTGTGCGCGACCGGGATGCCGGTCAGCGGCCCCGCAGGGGCCGAGCCCTTGCCGGCGAGCAGGGCATCGGCGCGGCGCGCGTCGGCGAGCGCGCGCTCGTCGTCGACGGTGATGAACGCGTTCAGCGCGCCGTTCAGCCTGCCGATGCGCTCGAGGTGCAGGCGGGTCAGCTCGACCGAGGAGATCTGCTTCGCCGCGAGCGCGCCCGAGAGCTCCGAAACCGTGGCGTTCAGCAAGGCCTACTCGATCACTTTCGGCACGAGGTAGAGGCCGTCCTGGACCGCAGGGGCCGCCGCCTGGTAGTCGGCGTGGCGGTCGAGCTCGGTGACTTCATCGGGCCGCAGCCGCTGCCCCTGCGGCAGCTGCCGGTCCAGAGCGTGTGCCATGGGCTCGACGCCCTGCGTGTCCACCGCGCGCATCTGGTCGATCAGGCCTAGCACGCGGTTGAGACGTTCGAGCACGGCGGCGGTCTCATCGTCGTTGACCGCGATGCGGGCGAGCCGGGCGATACGGCGGACTTGGTCGTCGGAAAGCGACATGAAAATGGGGCGAGGGTGACAGCCGCGCCCCGATGCAGCGGGTAGTTTTCCCTTATGTTGCGGGGCGTCGTTAGCGTATCATAGCGGCCCATGTCGGGGCCCGTCCCGCGGACCTAAGGCCCAGTTAAGAAACGGAAAAAGGTCGTGCCCATGCTTGGTTTCCTGCGCAGCTACTTCTCCAACGATCTCGCGATCGACCTCGGTACCGCGAACACCCTGATCTACGTGCGCGGCAAGGGCATCGTGCTCGACGAACCTTCGGTGGTCGCGATCCGCCAGGAAGCGGGGCCGAGCGGCAAGAAGACCATCCAGGCGGTCGGCAAGGAAGCGAAGCAGATGCTCGGCAAGACGCCGGGCAACATCATCGCCATCCGGCCGATGAAGGACGGCGTGATCGCCGACTTCACCGTCACCGAGCAGATGCTCAAGCAGTTCATCAAGAAGGTGCACGACAACAAGCTCTTCTCGCCCAGCCCGCGCATCATCATCTGCGTGCCGTGCGGCTCGACGCAGGTCGAGCGCCGCGCCATTCGCGAAAGCGCCATCGGCGCGGGCGCGGGGCAGGTCTACCTGATCGAGGAACCCATGGCGGCGGCGATCGGCGCGGATCTGCCGGTCGCCGACGCGACCGGCTCCATGGTGGTCGACATCGGCGGCGGCACCACGGAGGTCGGCGTGATCTCGCTCGGCGGCATGGTGTACTCCGGCTCGGTGCGCGTCGGGGGCGACAAGTTCGACGAGGCGATCATCAACTACATCCGCCGCAACTACGGCATGCTGATCGGCGAGACCACCGCCGAGCTCATCAAGAAGGAGATCGGCTCGGCCTTCCCCGGCTCCGAAGTGCGCGAGATGGAGGTGAAGGGCCGCAACCTCGCCGAAGGCATTCCAAGGAGCTTCACCATCAGCTCGAACGAGATCCTGGAGGCGCTCACCGAGCCGCTCAACCAGATCGTCTCCGCGGTGAAGTCGGCGCTCGAGCAGACTCCGCCCGAGCTCGGCGCGGACATCGCCGAGAAGGGCATGGTGCTGACCGGCGGCGGCGCGCTGCTGCGCGACCTCGACCGGCTCCTCATGGAGGAGACCGGCCTCCCGGTGATCGTCGCCGAAGACCCGCTCACCTGCGTGGTGCGCGGCTCCGGCAAGGC